>Ga0209700_104392_pt1 | contig 25464 bp, 9 predicted proteins | sample SiratroredBW_FD_187528 | JGI IMG/M metagenome (GOLD analysis project Ga0209700, IMG submission 187528) | Root nodule microbial communities of legume samples collected from California, USA - Siratro red BW (SPAdes) (version 2) | ecosystem: Host-associated > Plants > Roots > Nodule | place: USA...
TTTTTTATATTTTTTAACAGAATCTAAATAGATTGATTTCCCGTACCATATTTTTCATGAATTTTATTTTATTAATTTAAATTTATTTTGTTAACCTATGCAAAGTTTCTTTTTCTTAATTATGGCAATAAAATAAAACAATAAAGCTAGAAAAAAAATTTTTATATTATTTATTATTTAAATTATTTACTTGCCCGGACGAAATTGGGTGTTGACAGCCATATATAATAAATTAGATTCAATTAGATTCAAGTTGATCAGTTTCTAAAAATGGTTCACTTAATGTTTTCTTGAATAGATTAGACCATTAGTGGGTTGGAATCTTCCCATTTCAACCTGTTCGATGAACCTTTAACGTTAAACTTCGTTGAATTTTTGAATGACAACTTGGAAATGGAGCCAAGGCAAAAGATCCACTTATATTTCTTATCTCCAAAGGAATTTTTTGGTGGATGCACTTGACAAAAGCATTTGTAATGAGGGAATCAATGATAGGACTTCTTAAACATCAATTACATATGTTTTTGCTTCCTGCATTCCTACTGCACCTCGCTTCTCCATTGTCACTTCACTTTTTCAGAGGAAGAAGAAAGACTTGTTATGGAATGTATATATTGCATGTCTTTTGGAAAGCTTTTTTCTGGAAATATTGTTTAGTAAATTTTTTCTCGAATACATATAATATGTTCTAGAAATTATTTTCAGGAAAACTCATTCCAAAAAAACATCTCATATATTTAAAAAGTTTATTCTGAAAATTCTCTTATTGAAAGTTTTTTTATGTTTAAAAAATTGTTCTGAAAATCTTATTCAAAAAATCATATTGTTTCAGAAAAATTATTCTAAAGAATTTCCATAACAAATAATTTGAAAAATTAAAATAGTCATTTAAAAAAAATTATAAAGGTGTTAGTAGAAAAAGCTCTTACATATTGTTACAAATGTGATTAAGATTCAAATCAATGATAGGACTCCGACCACCCTCCGTCTTCACTTCACTCCACTCACAGTCTATTTCGCCTCCCTCCAATATTTGTTTCTCCTATGCTTCTCTCCAACTCCACATTCCCATTTTGTTTCTCATCTCCCAAATTTACTTTCCCCTTTCCTAAATTTTAAAATTTTACTCCTCCATTTTATTTTTCTAATTACATATTCAACCTTCCCGCTTACACGATTGAAAAATTCTATCATTTATCAACATTTATATTCTCAAAAAACGAAGAACCATTTAATCAATTAAAGAACATAACAATTTATTATTTTTAGAAAAATCTTGAACGTAAAAGATAATCAATTATTCTATATATTGACTATCATAATTAATAATCTATTAACGTTGTTTCTCGAAGTATATAAAGAAATTTTCCAATCTAAGACCATTATTAAATATTACAAATACCTGAAAAGAAATTAAAGTTACCTCCTGTTTTATATTTTTTTTTTTTTTGAATTTAGGAAAAGTGTTTTTTTTTTTTTTTTTTTTTTTTTTTTTTTTTAATTTAAGAAAAGTTTTTTTTTTTTTTTTTGTGCACTTTCTTGTTTAGAAACCAACCACGTTCATATGATATCTTTCTACTTGATTTAATTTTCACAAGTAAATTTGATATGTTGATCCAGTAGTCTTTACACCCAGTATTTTTGTAATTGGTTTTGAAGGAAGTTCGGATGCTTGAGTGTATTACATATTATTGTGAATGTATTGCATGTCATCGGTAGTAGTTCACATTGTTTAGCACCTTTATTCTTACATGCCCCCTCTCTGAATTACTTGTGGAGTTCACATTGAGCAGTGTAAAGAAACTATATTGCATCCATAGTTCATGTTTAAAAATGCATCTGAGCTTCGATTGATTATTTTGCACCCAAAATGTAGTTAATTCTTAATTTTTCTTTACAATAACACATTTCAATGTAAAATCTAGGAAACGAAATTAATATAAAAATAACTAAACTATGTTCTACAGTCTTCAAAATTAGTTATATTAAAATCAATTTTACTCAATTTTGAAACAAGCAGTTCCACATCACACATCAATGTTTAACAACAAACTTCGTCCAATAATCAACTTCCTCTACCCGCCTATCAACTTCTTCCCCAAAAAACCAGGCAAAATCCACCATCTCACCTAGGCTAAAGAAATTCCATGACACACGAGTCCTTTGGCTCAGTATAAGCCATGACATTCATGCTGTGAACGGTTAGGGGTGGGATTTCAACAACAGTTCAAAATTGAACAAAGGGAACAGATTGAATGATGTAGGCATGGTCAATTTAGCAAAAGTGTCGCAACTAGCAAGTGCCTCAACTAAAAATCCTACTAGTATTTGAGAACAACGATACTAAAAAGAACATTTAAATAGATCCACAAAACTGCTTCAAATGCCATGGTAAAGAACATTGTTCAGTTAATCTCCAATTCATTCTCCGTACTGGACAGAAATTTTAATATCAATGAAGTGTAGACGTGAAACTATACAAACAATTAACAGTATCATCCCACATGCTATGTTGGAAGCTTCCTATAAATGACAAAAGCAGCGTAGCAAAAAAACATTGGCTCCCAGCGGCAAGTAGATATAACACTCGATACCAGAGAAAATGCAATCGCAAGGCCATCATTATCATTATAGTTTACCACTTGTAGACTTCCTTTCAAGTATCCGTATCTTGTCAAGCAACTCTTGGATGGTATTTGATGCCTCCTACAGGACCAAAAAACAGGTAATGCAATTGCAACTTGCTTTGGATTCAAAGAAAACAAAAAGAGCATAGCACCCTTTCTTTCATTTTTATATATATTCAGGGAAGAAAGAGATGGAGAGGGACTGGCAGAGCATTAGGTAAGAATAAAACCTGAAGCTTCTTTCTTAAATTTTTCTCTTCAGCATCACGTCTATCCCTCTCTTCAGAGAATACATCAATGAGAGTTTCTTGATCGTGGTTCAACTCGTCAATCTTTTTTACTAACTCATTTAGCTGACGAAGAAATGAAATAAGAAATTTGCAACTGAGGTCAAACAAGGATAAAAGAAGTTTTACTGGAGGTACAAATTCATCAAGTATAATATTCTATGTCCTCAAATTTGGATCAATCAATTGAATCTACGACTTTTCTTTTTTATTTCGTTTCAGCATAACACATGTGCAAATGAGATATTCCCTAAGGGTAAAAGAAAAGTAGATTTGCATGGGGATAGACTTCAAAGATGCAAGTTCGACAATATACCCGACATTATATCACATTGTAACTTCACTACGGGACGCTTCACTTTCTCTTCGGTTAGAACCTTACCAGTCAACCTTCCCTAGTTAGTCTTGTACAACATATCCACAACCAGCTCTGATACTAATTAACAAGTATCCAAGCACTATAAAACTACACCCTTAAAGCTTAGCCAAAAACTTAAATACTCGATCAAACATCTCATATTACACAATGTGTCCCATAACACTCAATTCTCAATCATAAGCACATCAAAGACTATGTTAAACAAGCCTAGAACTCAAAAGTTGAGTTTGAGTGTAAATCTTTCCTTATAGGAAAGTCCTGAGTACACTTTTAAAGGTTCTCTCACTAGTAGTAACTCCATTATAAAGGTATAGTATATATAGCCAAGAAAGAAGCCACTTGAACACCTTTTCTCAAGCCTTTCACAGTTTATTTTCTTTAGGTGAATAGAGTATCCCCTAGTTATGAGTCAACGAATAATTTTTCAAAATAGTTCCGTACACGCGCGAACCTAAAGTTCAAACCCCTGATCACATAACTTGACACTTGATCTGTCATAGTATTTTATAGTCTCCAGCGTCTCATGCCTTGTCTGTACACTTCGTTGCTCCTTTTATGCCTTAAAGTAATCTCCTCGGGCATGGTTCACTCACATCACCTTTGCTTTGCTTGAGTTTGGTTTCTCTCATTGTAAACTTTATGCCCTTGGGTCTTTCTTTAATTTATTATCCTTCACTCGTCTCATGCGTTCCCTTGATTGTATTATTTGTTCCCTTGATTGAAATAATTTAAAATGAGGACAATTCAAGCTCAATGTATTTGAATATCTTGTGAAATTACCTAATCCAAACGCAAGGTAGAGATGGTTCAGTCCATTGGGGACTTTCACAAACCTGAACCAATATTATTGCTTCAGTGTTGACTAAGAGGAAAGACAGAGGGTGAACAGAGGAATTTTTTTGAAAAAAAGTCCCGAAGAGAAAATAGGGTCTATGTTTTAGGAGTTATGAGAATTTTAATACTTTGACCGATTCAAGAAGAAACAATTAAGGTACTTAGTTTTGGGAGATAATAAAACCTTAAACAAAGAGGGAGAAGTAATGGCCACTGATATGGATAACCATAATGAGGGAAAATAAACTTCCTACTTTCAGAAATGATATTTTTCAACTAGTAACATCGGAAATCAAAAGTGAGGAGCACTTATGATAGTTATTATGTAACAGTGGATCTAATGGTGAAAATAATAACTGACATGTTGGTACTTTGGAGTTGAAGATTCAGGACCCATTAGAAGTAACAGTAATTATCATGCTTCCAGTTATAATAGAAAAATGTTTGTGCATCTTATAGGTGAAGAGATGGGGTGCTATCCTTAGTAGTTTTGATGCATAGCAATTCAAGAGTGCTCTTATCAGGGTATTCCCCAAATAACCCTACAATGACTCCTGGAGATGTTGTTTGAGTATAGGGAATTTACAATAAAAGTTTATTTAGGATCTGTTTAGACAATTTTCTGTATAAGCACTTCTAGAAGAGAAATATGAAGAAAAAATAAAATGATTTTCTCCATAAGCTATTTTGTAAATGTTCTCTCGTATAATTTTTCTAAATTCTTAATTTTAACTTATGAATAGTTCATTTCATGCTTTTCTTCTTATTTTTTTCATCTAAAAGTGCTCATGGAAAAACTTATCACGGAAGACTCTTATTATAGAACCAATAAAACAACTAACTAAATCAAGACAATAATCAACCAAAAGCACGAAACTACCTCTATCCTAATCAAACAATTCAAATAAAATTAAAATCCCGAACAAGATAAATTCTCCAACAGACAAAAAGTTAACACAAATAATCATAAACAAATAATAGAAACTAGCAAACCTATCTATATCATTTAGTGACACCAATGTAAAGTAGATCATGTTCCAAACCTGAGTTTCTAGAGATTTACTCTTGTCTTTCTCACGCTGCAAAGCTTGAGAGACTTCTAAAATTTCATCTTCCTTCCTCTGTAATCTATAAAAAAAACAAGGATAAGGCGCAATGAATTAAGTTCACTAAAGAAAGCAATAGATGCAGTGAATGTTCTAAAATTACAATATACCTTTCATTCAACTGACGGTTCTCTTTCCTCAATTGCTCGAGTGTCAGTAAATCATTGTCCGATGGTGGTTGCCTGCCATCATTTACATCTTTTCCCTGCACTCAAACATCAACTCTTTTTTAAGAGACATTTTCAGACAAAAAACAAAAAAAGAACATTTAGTTAAAAGGCATTTTAGACCATTAGTCATCTTCACCATAACTCAGATTATAGAGGACTTTTTCACAATTAAATTTTACAAAAAACTCATTTTGGAACATCGATAGTAAACAAACAACTAAAATCATCAGCGGATTGAATTACATGCCATTATTATTGTTTAATGAATTCTTTCTGAGACAATAATAAAATATCAGCTTATTGGCACCGTAATAACCTGGCTAATTGGCACCAGTTAAAGGCATGTCATACAATTTTTTTAATCTACTAAAAAATATTAAACATCGTGGCTTTTACTAGACAGTTGGCACCTATGTATGACCTCCCATACTCCCTCAAAAATAAGACAAGCTTTGTTGCTTTGGACATTTACATATTCTAAATTTTTCTATCTTTCTTCATTCTTCATTCCTAACTACTGATAAAAGGTTGTACAGCCCAGCCGGTGTAGAAGCAATAAATTTCCAATTCCACCCTTTCTAAGCCTTACATGTTAACAATTCAACTTCTAATGCCTTGATATATAATAGCTGAAAAAAGGAGAGTGAAATAAAGGTGACGATATGCGCACTACCTTTAGCTTTGATGCAGATGCCCGTGTGTAGTGTGAGGCTTTTCCATTTGATGTAGTGTCTCCATTTTCATTTTCAAATGACTTCTCAGCAGTAGATGTCTTCTTAATTGTTCTCTTAGGCAAGACATCATCATTGACATCATCGTCAGAGGATGATTCTTCGGATGAACTTTGTATTATATGTTCAGGAGGAGACACAGGAGATTGGCCATTAATAAATGCACTATTTTTTTCTGTTTGTTTTTGTATCCGTTTCTTATTCGATTGAGAATGCAATTTGTCTGACGTCAATGGTGTCACCTTGCCATTCATGGTAGAATATTTCCTTTTTGATTGTGATGGTTCTGGAACATATTCAGAAGATGTGTCTACAAAACAAGATCCATTTGTAGAATACCATATGGTCATCCATAATACGATTTCAATCACTGACCAAGTAGCGTAGTATCAAACAACAATAGCAAGGCCTCGAATCATACCTTTATCACCAGAATCTCTGATTTGTATTTTATTTCGATTGGAAGCATAACCAATTTTATGGCAGTTAGTGCTCCTAAATAAAATAGAAAATAACAAATAAGTAAAATATAAAGAATTAATGTTATTCACAAGCCATCTCATGAATAGTCCAATGAAGAACAAACAATTACCAGTATTTTTTCTGCATTTGTATCAATTTAGACTCCAGTCTTGATAAAACTAATGTACGCTCAAACCCTTGTTTATCATGAGCAGGTTCAACAAAATTGGCTTCCAAGACACCTGCAAATAGAAATGAACCTTATGTTAAACGAATGCGCTAGACTTGATAAAGGGACCTCAGAACTCAATGAACATAGAAAAGGTTCCACCAATGACCCCACGTCCTCCACTTCCAGCTGGATTCCAGATCCTCCAGAAAGGCTGACAATCAAGAAAATAACCTGTAAGAATTGTGACAATGTTTTTGGATCCTAAAAACAAAGAGAACAACTCCACCAAGTGGCAAAGTCCATATTTATTATTTTATTATGGAACCACTAACGACTGTTAGAAAGGATATCTAGAGTTCTTCACTAGATTTCCAAGTTCCACTGACAATAATTTAATTTAATTCAAAAGAAACTCCTTACAACAAGGCCAATTTCAGAACAGATAAAGCAAAATTGTTTTCGGAACAATACCCAACAGACGCACCAAAGTATCACACCTAACAGCCCGGGGATAAATTGCAAACTTTCTGCTTTCTGTAAGAGGATACTATTTCTTGGCTACTGTTGCTATTATAGCTTACTGCTCGCTATTCCCCTTACTGGCTATTAAATTAGCAGGCAGTCATAAATGGCTCCTTTTAGTTTGCCCAGGTTCTGAAGCTATGCATAGCACATGTAACAAAACCAGATCGCTTTGTATGTTAATGTCAGAATCAAGAGATTCTAATTTCTCTGAATTTCTCTAATAATTTCTAAGAATGAAATACGGAAAACAAAGGGTGATACTAGGCAAATAAATAAAAACAATAATAAAGGACCTATTGATTGTGTTTTTAGCCAGCATGCAAAAACAGAAAGTATACATCAAATGACCAACTTTGAAATCAACAAACACAGGTTAACAACAGAAATATATTCTTCATTATCTCAAAATCACTATGCCCACGGAAACTTTGAAAGGGAGAAAGAAGGATGAGCATCACATATGACATTCTGATGCTTATATCATTTGTTAATCATAATAAACCCTACCTTGATGAGTCGATTCTTATGATAAACATTAAAACCCGAAACATCAACATGGTGAACTGCATCCTTCACAAATCCAATAGTAACAACAGCAACCATCTGTCACAAGATCTAGATGAAATCACATTTCTGTACAAGCTGGGAATATCAAACACAGAGACATACATATGAGTCTTTTGAAAGAAGCCCATCAACTCCAGCTTGAGGCCTGTAGGTCACCTCCTGAGACATCATCATATCATTCACGATGTTGTGATGTAAAATATCTTTACCGCGGAGAATAATTCGGAAGCCAGAAGGAAGTCTCAGATATAATATTGAAGCATAACTCTGTATATCAAGAAAATAATAAGTATGATGATAAACACAAATCATAAACCAGATACATGTCTATACTAAATATAGAAAAGAACGAAGGTCTTCAGAGGCTAATAGATGGCAAAAAAATGGAGAGGAGACATGGAGATAGGAGGGAACAGCAAAAGTTAATTAATTTCCATGAAATACAGAGGAAAAGAAATAAAAAGCAGTGTTCCCACTCAAATTAATTTCCATGCAAAATTTGTGAGAAATGGAGAAGAAATGCACAGCAGTTTACATTTTGTTGCTTATTAACCTAGCTCATAATTGGTTACTGCAACTTATAATCAATTTTGCGTGAAGGCATAATCAATCGAGACAGAGGCAAAACCAATATAATTGGCTGAGCAAGTGACCTTACAGAATATAGATGATCAATTATTATATGAAAAAGTTTATTATGTGGCAATTTTTTATTTTACTTCTTATTTCTCTCTTTCTTTTTACTCTTAAACCAAACACTTTATTTCGTTATTTTCATTCACTACTTCTCTCTTCCTGATTCCCATCAACACTTTTTCTCACAACTTTCTTTCTTTTCTACTAAATACACCCTAAACTACCGATAAATATTACATTACATATTACACACACAGTGGAGCAGGAATACCATGCAGAAAGCAGCTGAATCTGCTTTCTTTCTACTCAAATATTAGTAGCAATAATAATCATTTTGATTTACCCTTAGTGAATGCCGATAGGTCAAAAAATGTAGAGAATTGGGAAACTCTTTAGCCATCTGTATGTTTTTCTCATCTCGATTAACACCTCTTATTTGGATATCCTGACATAAAACCATAAATGTGTCAGATTTTGTATGAAATTTGTTATAGAAAGAATTTTTCTTGAGGGAGAATGATTTTCAGTTATCAAGCATACATGTGGATCAGCATCGAAATCAAGTTCCAGTTGACCTTGGTCATCCTCCCAAAGATTGTATATAATTACTCGTGTACCATGGTCTTTCACCAAGTTGAACTAAAAATTAAGACAATAACAGTTTATCAACAATATAGACATATAACCATGACTAATGGAATTAGGATATTAGCACCAAGAAGAGCAGATGTTACGTAAGAAAAGAAAAATATCAGATTAATTACTCTCTTCAAGCAATAAGGGAGTACCTGACGAAGAAGATCAGCCTCATCAGAAAATGGTGACCACTGTACCATTGTTTCAACATTTTTGTTCCAATCATCCAGAGAAGTTCGTATTATCTTATTCCATTGCTGCCCTTGTCTTTCGTAGTCCAACTTTAGTTTCAGTAATAAATAGTTAGATGCACAATTAAAAGAACATATTCAAATAATCAAATTAAATAATTCATCCAATCCACAAACATCCAGACCCTATCCCATGTCTTGCAATCCATGAATTATGTTTTCAAAACCTCTACTCATCCCTAGATGTCTAATTTCAGTCCACAAACATACTGACGCATCCTGTGCTTTACAATCCATGAATAATGTTTTCAAAACCCAGTGGTCCTCACAGCAGAAAATTCAGATAATTATTCCAAGATTGAGCCAATAATGATAGAGGTTTAAGATGCAATGTATTTTGAGGCCATGGGAATTCAGCCATCTTCAAGCAGACAAATTATATCACTCTATCAGAGAATTCCACCAATATATAGTATAAATAAGCTCCTACTACATAACACCACGAAAGAGGCTTTTGTGGCTCATACGAGATTATGTTAGAAAAAAATCAATATAAATGTTTTAGTTTCATTCCTAATAATAATATATGCTCAAAAAACCTAAAATCTACAAGTAAAGAAAACAAATTACCATGGGTACTACAATGTCTTCCTTCCCCGTACTCCTCAAAAATGTGTAAGACAGCAAACCTATGCTTTGAGTAGAGCTAATAAAACATCCAGATCACCCCATTAGATATATAAGCTTGTCGTGAAAAACAATAAATTTATATGAACAATAATCATTATAGTTTTATTATTATCATTTAGTTGATTCTATTATATGTTATGTATGTCTTACATAAAAAAAGTTGTTGGACTTGAACTGAGGCACAACAATCCAAAATTTCTGAGAGGAGGAAAAAAGCCTATAACCCTAATATGACCCAACCCACAATATATGAAATGGACAATAGAAAGGAAATGGGACAGTAGTTGAGGTCACAGAGGCTGTCCAGGACAAAACAAAGGAGAACATCCCTACACAACGGAGCTGATAAAAACACCAACAAGGATATTTTCACGCAATAGGACAATAGAATGTCAACACCCAAAACAGACAGAAGCTTACAAGAGAGAACCAGTGAACCACGAAATTGTCACCTAGATGCATAGTGCATAAACCGTGACCCGGAAACAAACACATCCAATGTCATTTTTGGCTTTTATTTCTAGTGTCAAGCTGAGCTCACTAAATGGACTTTAAACTCATAATTTTATGGTTATCTTGCGATTTTGATAACCATGATCGCAGTAGGTAGACATGGACGCCAGACAAATTCACCTCAAGCACAATACAAACACTGACGGTTAACAACAACAATTCTACAATTCCTGATTGTGACAGTAGTAAACCAGGTGACCTCAACTAAATATATATTTATTTCTCTGGGAACAAAATCATTGAACTCCAACAAACAAGGAACATTTCATATGGGTGTGCTTTATGCTGCACACTTAATGTAAACATGCTCCTCAGGACGGCAACTATAGAAACTTCATCAACCAAAATTCACAAATAATAAAAGATAAACAGATCGTTCAGATTTTTAATGTGATAAAAGAAAATAATATCACATAAATGCAGTAGCAAGATAACCTTACATTATACAGTTCTCTTTTCGTGTGATAAATGAAGAATTACCTCACACAATTTGTGAAGAAACTATTATTATATAAATAAATAGCAAGACAACCTTACATTCCACAGCTATTAGTAAATTTGGTAAAAGGTAATAATACACCAAATGAACCCATCCCCATGAGTATTGTCTGAGTCCGTCCCGATTTTGACAAGGAATTCCCACATTAACTGGGTACGGGTATGGGTAATACCCGACTTTTTAAATTGGGTATGGAGATAGGAAAAGATATATACATATCCACCCACCCCCGTCCCCATTTCCATCCCAATACCCGTTCCCATTTTAAATTACTAAAACACATTTACTTTATTAGGTAAACTAAAAAACTTAAATTAACTTTTCTTTAGTCTTTAATTTCGTAATCTATTTCTAGGTCATACATTTAATCATTTCTACTCTTTTATTATAATTATTCTACTTTTATCCAATTGTTATTTGATACTCTTATTTGATATTTATACAAATTATAATTTCTTTCTTGATATTTGACATATGAGAAAATAAAATGTGATTCTTTTGACATTTTCCTTTACTGTAATTTTTAATTTTTATAAAATTTTGATTTAATTAATATTTGAAACAGTAAAGGGATGAGTACGGTTATACCCATTCCCCAATAAGAATGGGGATCAGACAAAAAATTCATACCCATTAGGTATGGGGACGGGAATCAATTTTGACTTCGAGGATGGGATGGGATAGTCAAACTTGCATCCGCCCCGTTGTCATCCCTATGCATGAAAACAAGCATTATAAATCCAACAAATACTAAATCATAAATAGATTGCGTCATGGCAAGTTCCCCCCTATAGGCAAAATATGTCTCAAACCAGGAAAGAAATTTGAATGAAGCAAGAAGAGAGTCAAACAAACCTTGTCCCATCCTTCCCAGGATAACGGGAGAATACAATTACATCAGCCCCTAACCTCATGGTACTTGTTTTAAAGCCATTTCCATCTATCACGTGAACACAAAAGATAAGCATACTCTTTTGACTAGAATATTCAATAAGATTTATATTCTACCCTAGAGTAAAAGTTTACATTGTCCAATTGTATTTGCCAATTTGCTTTTCGCAGAATACCCCAATGACATGCATTGACGCATTTTATCAGGATCCATCCCACCACCATTATCTGAAATAAAAATTAAAGATAAAAAATTTTAGACTTTTTACAACAAAAAGAAAACAAGAGTGGGAAAAAGAAGAGAGAGCATATAGCACCTTTATTGTGATTTTACCAATAAGACAAAATCAAATTTCTAAACCTTTTTCACGTATTCTTCTTATGTCAAATAATAAATTTTATTTTTCACTAGAGATGAAAAAATGGGTTATGTTATCTCTTAACAGTATAACACTGGTAGCATCAAATTAACTTATTTTCATTTTCTCTTGTATTTACAATTTCCCATCAGAACTTGTTTTTTTGGTAGTGAACTTGTTGATGTCAATGCACTAAGGACCAGTTTGGAGTGGTTTTTGGTTGAATGTACGGAAATTTAAAAGAACTACAATATTTTAGTTTTTAAGAAATAATTCTTTTTTAATTTCAAATTTTGAAAAAAGCTCAATTTGAAAGCTACGTATCATGTCAAATTAGTTTAATGGTATTTGTGTATGGTGGTGGTCAAGGTTGTCAAACTCAAGTTAGCTCTTTAAACTATAACGAGTTCACTATCCTAGGTAGTAGAAACAACTTAGATCTCTATCAAACTCTTTAAACGCGTGTAAACTTCCTAGTCAAGAAGTGAGTCATCGTGTTTGACATCAGTGTCTTAAAAAGTGGATTAAAACTTAACTCAATCATACAAAACCAATATATAAGATAATGCTAGCACTCACTTATTTACTTTGTTTTTGCTATATCTCTAACCAATATGAAATCTCCAACACACCCTTCTTACAATGAGGATATGAGACTAAATATTTATAGATGGTCTAGCAAGAGGCAAAATAGGGCTAACAAACTTTACTATGATAGGCTCTTATACCATCTTACAAAGTAGATTGAAGCCTAATTCAACACTACAAACCCCATTTATAATATAAGGTTTGCTAATTCTCTTTATTATGAAGTTAAAAAAGTTTAATTGTTGTTGTGCTAAACTTATTATGTTATCTATTTATGTCATAATAGATTTCTTAATATTATGTTTTATATTTAGTAAAATCTTACAAGTATATGAGTCAAGCATACAAAATTTCACGAGTTCAAGTAGACATCAAGTTTGACAAACGTGTTGGTAACAATGGTAGTGGTAGTGATAGCAGCGTTGATGTAAATGGGGGTTACAATCGCAGCAATGATGGGAAGGACCACTATCAAATGTAGTGAGAGTGTGTTGATTTAAAACCATAAACCAAATTCACAAATTTTTTTCCTTCACTTTCAAAATGAAAATAAAAGTGTTTCGAAACAAGTTAATCATTTCATCTCCATTTTAGCCAAATCATTTTGTTTTGAAAATCAAAAACTCGCAACCACTCTAAATTGGCCCTAAAGTATTAATCTTTCTAGTTTTGGATTTCCAAGGTATCAGTGATATATTTGATGGACTAATCGATGGTTATTAATTATGGTCATGGTTACATTTTAAAAGCTTTTCTTTCTAGTTTTTATTTATTTGGTAGGTCAACCTTTGGGTCACCCTTTTATAACCTTTTTTTTTTAAGTTATAGTGAATTAAACCCAACCTAAACTTACCTAGGGTTGCTGGAACTTTTTGAGAATGGGTTGTCAACATGTCAAAAGGTGCAGTGCTATTTGTACCTTGGATATCAACTTAAGGAAATAAACAGACTATTGATGAAACAGTGGAAGGATTAAATATTTAAAGGAATACAAATGTATTTTCTAAATAACCGATTCAATTCTATCATGCACTTGTTTAAGACAAGTTGGGTAAAGTTACATGCAAGAATTTCTGAACAGAAATGAAATATAAATTAAGACTTGCTTTCTTCATGGAGAAATAAAAGCCACATTTTCTACGAAATCCTACAGTAAATTCTTGCATACTCTACTTCCTTCTGTTTTACTACCAAAACAAAATCAATCATCATAGCTAAGAATATGCTCCATTTTTTTCCATATATATTTTAAGTAAACATTTTATGAATGAAATACCTTCAATCAGCAACATCCTGGAGCCATCTTTCTTATTTATAAGCATATCTACATTAACATATGTCGCCCCATTACAAACCTGAAGTAAAATTCAAGTAAGGCAGGGTAATAATCACAAGTGGCGCTTTATTAAAAGGATGGGAAGCAACGCATACCTCATCTAATGAATTGTCCAAAAGCTCAGCAAAAGCTAAAGAAACCAAAGACAACCAATCTAAGTATGCTAAATAATAATAAACCTCAAAGGATAAGCGGAAGGAAAACAAAAATCCACTTAATATCACAAATAATGATTAACCAATGATACAAATTTGCTCATTTCCCACTTTACCTCCAAGAGCCCATTTATGGCTTGTGGCATTAGAGTGTAAAAACTTGGGGTGAACTCTGACATGATCCATACCAACTGCAGATTTTAGAAGAAATATCAGGTTAATTACTTTGTCAACAACACAGGCTGCCTCAGAACGTCAGGTTTGTGACAGCTATACAAAAAAAAAGTAAAAAAATAATAAAAAATAAACCAAAAAAGGGCATAAAATATCTATAACAATGAATCTATTTATTGCATAACAAAGAAGGTTCAAAAAAAATCTTGATACACGATCATCATCAATCCTAGTCATAATTAACAACCCAGTAACACCATCAACAAGTATAAAGGAGATGCAAAAAGAAAAAAGATCATATGCATTATAATTTAAAAAGCACAGACCTATGCAAACTAGGAAGAAACTGGGAACAAATCATACTTGAGGAACAGAGGTCAGAAAACACCTGAGATAAGAAGCTAGGACTGACAGAAAAGGAATGGGCTTTGCCCACTAAATACTTGGGTCCCTGAGAGGTTAGGTAGTCCTGAAAAACGTCGAAAGAATTCTAGGCTGAGAGGATAGGATAGGATGCTGAGTTTTTTAAACAGATGACACGATACTAACAAGGTAAGGTAGATGAAAAACATGCTTTATGAATACTAAGCTGTGAGGATAAGATGGGGCTGGCTGTGTTTTCTTGCAGATGAATGGATTCTAACTCTCAAATCCCTCTCGTGCAAAAAAAGAAGATAAAAGTCAACAATAGATGTCATTTATTTTTTACTTTCTTTATTTGGGAAAAACATATCAAGTGTAAAGACAGGTTGATGAAGACCTAGAGGCACAAAGAACTACTAATCAAGGAGTACAGGCGGCTGTAACAAGGTCAGAGCTAAAAGAATAGAAGGGCAGATCATCAAGACCATCAAACTTCTCTTGTAAAAGTAGAGGATAATAACGGAGCTTGTAAACATCAGTATAGTTACATTAGACAAATTATCATGTGCAGTTTAGTAGAAGTCTTATTTGTGAGGCCCAAGAGGAGCGAACACAAATCTTGCAAGTCTGAATTGTTCATCAATGCAAGTAGGACTCATTAATGTAAACACCATTACTGTTCATTAATGATGCTCAATAATGAAGTGGAACTCAACTCAGTGATAGCATGTGCGGATCCGCTTTTTGAACCAAAACTTGTAAAGGAAGCCAGCCCTTGTGATGGCCAAACGCAATTTGGTATGGTGTGCCTAGGAAGTTTCCTCGACCCTTGTTAGAAGACTCTAGTTAGCAGATAGGAATGGTTTAGTTAGTCAAAGCTTCTTCTATAATTTTTTCTTTCTCCACCATTTGTAGACAACTTTTGTTCAATTAAATTTTAGATAGTTTTGTTATTTTTGACAAAGATTTTCTCTTATTGTGTTTAAAACTTACTCTTAGATTCTTATCTTTTTTTAATTGCTTAATTCAAATGATTAATCCCCACTTGCACTTATCATTCTCAATGAAGGTGGTGTGTTCTACCTCTCCTACTCTCCTCCAAGTTTTGATTTCTTTGAATTCTTGGCTGAATCATGGAGTTCTCCTACTTTCTCCATGGATGTTTTATTGAGGCTTGAACTGATTGATATTGTAAGATCCTTTCAAAGTTGAATGGATTTTTCATCACAAGTGTTACAAAAGTCTTTGGAAAATAATGGACTTTGTGTTAGATAAGACATGTGATGGAGTAACTACAATCCAATCCAATAGGCAACCCTAAGGATTTTCCTATAAGGATATTATTGGAGATACTATATCGACTAGAGATATCATCAAATTATAATATCGACTAGGTTTAAAGTTCTCGTGGTATTAGAGTCTATTTTAAAAAATCTGTTGCACTTATCATTTCACAGCTATAAAACCATTCTCTATTCCCAAACTCCATTTTGTTGTACGTGGTCAAATGCTTTCAGTTTGGAATAAACATCCTTAGAAACTAGTAGAAAAACAGGCATTGTGTATCCGAATTGTTTATCCTTACATAGTTGGTGTGATTTCGATTCAATAACTGGCAGGAGATGTTGAAGCACAATATCAATGGAATGGTTCGCAACATCCATTAAAGAATAAAAATTGAAATTAAAGAAAATCAAATAAGAGCATCAACTCTTTATCACTGTTAGTTTCAGATTAAAGACAAGAAAACAAAACATAAAAAAATCCAAAACATAAAAACTCTCACAATGAGTTACGGTTTGTCATTCTATAAGATAGACAAAAGCAAAACGCACCTGTTGAAGATCCAGCGCCAGCGGAGGGAGCACCATCGTAATCCCCAGCCTTCCAGAACTGCTTGCTGCTATTCGCTCCCGGTCTCGTAAGCGATGTCGAGTTGGAAGCCCAATCCGGCGGCGGCAAGGCCAGCAGAGGTGCTGGTGGAGACGCCGGCGCCGGAGGTAGAGGGCTGAGGAATCCAACCGGCAAAACCGCTCCAGCGTCGCTGGTCTTTCGCTTCTTTGAAGGACTTCCTCGCTTCCGCAGGGCGCTGGCAACTACACTGTCCAAATCAACGTCGTCCTCGGAATCGCTGTCGCTGCTGCTACTGCTCAGTTCGATGACCGAACCGGGAGGAGGAACCGAAACGGCGCCGTTTCTTGGCTTCCTCTCGGTCACAATTCGATCCTCCAACACTTCCTCTTTCACGCAAATATCCATATTCAAGATATTTAGTTATATAAGAATGTAACAAGAGAGAAGAATGAAAGAAGATTATTGTGAAAATTGAAGAATAGTGCAGAAGGGGTTAATGGAAATCGTTGAGCCAATAGGTGATTTGTTTCTCTCTCTCTCTTTCGTATAGAGAAAGCCAAAAGACTATGAAAATACGGGAGTCCGCGCTTGATCCTCCCGAATCGAGGAAAATCTGGTGCACCCACTCTCCAGCTTCGTTTTTAAAATAACTGTTACTAAGTTACACCCAAGCAATTTTTATTTTATTTTGAAATGGTTTAAATTATATTTGCCCAAATCTTCTTGAGCAACCCTTCCTACTACTAACAACTATATTGAAGAAATTATATAAATACCAAAATTAAGAACGTGTTTAATAGAGAATTGATATTTATTTTTATAAAGAATTTTAAATATTTTATAACAAAATATATTATTTATATAAAAAGATCTAAAAATTTGAAATGATATGATTGTAGTAGAGTATTTGGCTAAGAATTTAAAATTATTTATACATATTTTTTCTTATATTTTTTTAATTTGATTTTAGATGTAACATCATCCGTTTGACTAGGACTGATATGGTTAGGAAGATTACTTAAAGTAGGAGTTTAATTAGAGTGTTTTTGTAAAAAAAATTATACAAACATGTTTAACTAAGATAAATGCAATGTTGGTGTACCCATCTTTTAGTATTATACTTAATAACTAATTTAATTTCATTAAACATGATGATTAACTGTATAATAAATATTTTATTATTTAAAATAATATTTTTTGTTAAAAATAATTTGGTCTTCGTATAAAAGATTTATAAATATATATTAAGCTCTTATTATTTGAGGATAGTATAATTTTTTTCTAAATGTATATCTCAAATAAAACTATGTGATCATTGTAAAAAAATATATAATTGGCCTCAAAATCAATTTTAGTTCATTTCAAGAGGTTCTACTCTAATTTTGATAAGAACATTTGATACCTATCATGGGATTGAAGTAAAACTATTATCAAAACACGTTATATGATACATAACAAAAATCAAAATCGTCTTACTTGTGACATATCACAACAAGGCCTACCTTCCCAAGAGTAATCTCAACAAGGTCAGTCTCTCTAAGAATGACCTTTTTAAAATCAATCTCCTTAAGCTCAATCTAAAGATGTTATCTTCAAGGTTGACATTCTCAAAAACGATTTTTCAAAAACGATCTCCCAAAAGCCAACTTTCCTAGGACTAATCTCCCTAAAGACGACCTTTTTAAACCGACCTTGCCAAGATTGATCTTTCCAAAAGTGCTATTTCCAATACTAACCTTCCCAAGTTTGGATAATATAGAAAAAATAACATCTTAATTACCATAAATAACTAAAAAGGTTGGCTTTTTAGTACTTCACATTCCAGTAAGATCAAATGTGTTATCTACAATCTTATGAATGTTTTTATAAATAAAAGCATAACCTAAGGTCATGGGAACAACAAAACTCTTAAAGATTATTTTTGTTTCGTAGCATATTGTATTATAGATAAATATTATGTCAAAGAAAAATTTTAAAATTTTAGAATATAATTATATTTTTTATTTTAATGATTTATGTAATAAAAATTGTTAAAAATAAATCTAATTTTTTAAATTATTTCTAAATATTCTAAAATTTTCTATAATTAATGAAGTAGTTGAGAGAAAAGTCTAAAATATTTTTAAAATATATATATAATTAATAAAGTAATTGAGAGAAATTAGTTTAAAACTTTTTCTAGAATATTCTCTTGAGTAAAACAACTAAAATTAATTTCTTATCATTTTAAGCAAACCAATTTGAAAAACATATTTTTTTAAGTTTTTTTTGTCTCTTTCGTTCTCTTTTATTTTGGAGGTAATTTTTTTTAATTATTATCACTATTTGGATGTTTGATCATAAATAAGTAAACTTTCTCTTCTTTTATATTTTACAAAAAACTTGCACTAAACTTCAGTGTAGCATCTCAAGCATATGATTTACAAACAAAATATTATGAAAGGAAAAATATAAAAGTTGGATAAATATAGATAAACGTATAATCTAACTTTTTATTAATTTAATATTTGAAATTACTTATAATCTTTTATTTTATCTATAATCTATATGCAGTTTATATAACAACTAATTATTTATTTGATATTCTCTTTCTTGACACGTCACCCCTTTCACTACTACTTTCTGTTTATTAAATGAACCTCTCGTAATAATACATTAATAAAAGAATCTCACTACTTACTTATGCTGCTAAGAAAATCACACTATTTACTTATACAACAAGTTCACTCTTCCAAAGAAGACGTGGACAAAAAAAAAAAAAATTATGTATGCAGGATATAATAATACAAAAATTATAATGGTAAAACTTATTGAGGATATATCACAATGGTACATTGAAGAGGCAAAGTTAAAATTAGTAGTTAAACGAAACAATTTACACGAATCAATCATGTAAATAATTATATTGTTATTTTTTAAGTATAAATGATATCATATAATAAAATACATGGTAAATATTTTTTTAACTTCAAAATTACAAATCTGATTATAGGATAATAAATTAACTAAGAAAGAAAGTAATTAATTGATGACTTACATGATAAGTTAACTCCAAACTTAAAATATATATATATATATATATATATATATATATATATATATATATATATATCACTTGGAAAAGAGGTTGGCCATAGCATGACAACATGATATGAATTATATGAATATTTTTTAAGAAATAAGTTAATCCAACTTAAGGAAGAACCAAGTCTCATAAAGGTAAAGTTATTATCCTAATAAATAACCCTTACCCTTAAAGAATATTTAACTATATTTTCTATCTAATTGATAAAATCAAATTTTAGGGATTAAAATTACAGATTTATAATATCATAGAAACATAGAAACATAATTATAATTTGGAAATCAAAGAATAATTATTATATCCTGATATCAAAAAGTTAAATTAAAAAAATAAAAAAATAAAATTAAATGTATTAGGAAAAAATTTAAATAATGAGAGCAATATATTATTTTTATTTTTATTTATATTATATAATTTAGAGAACTTAAGCACCTATAAAAATACTGACGAAAATATGTAATTTCATTATGTAATCACAATAATAAAAAAAAAAAATTATCAACATGGGTAAATGGTATCTATGTAATACGATTTCAATAAAAAGAATACATGTAAAATAAAATCCATAATAGTGAACTGAATTAATTAATTCCGACTCATAGTACATTAATTTAGTATTCTCGTGAAATAATTAATTAGATTTAGTATTCTCGTGAAATAATTAATTAATTATGTATAATAATTATCATATATGTATTTGTACATTAGTTTGATATTCTTATCAATAAAATAGTTAATTAATTAAGTACATTAATTATCATGCCTTGTGCATTGGTTTGTATCCGCAAAATATTTAATCAATTAAGTATAATAGTTATCACATAGATAAAATAATTAATTAATTTGTGTATTAACTATTAAAATTGGATCCTAGTAACACAATTTATCCATCTATTTTCATAAATAAAAAATTTACCCATTATAATAAATATAAAAATAAATTTCATTTATATGACATTTACTCGTATTTTGTGATAGATAAAATAATAGAAGCTATGTTCTCAATCTACGAATTACTAATGAAAAGTCAAAGTCACTCGTGTATAAAATTGATAAAAGAAATTATCGGTGAAAATCCACGTCATATCTTTCTTACACTTTTAATATTCAATCTTTTATCTTAAAATTTTTGGGGGTACTTCCCACTTTAGACATGGTATGTGTAGTCTTTGTCCTTGCCCCAGATTCGTAGCCACCTTGACATAACATATGTGGTTTAGGGAAAAACACTAAAGTAAAGAGAAAACTCTAGAAAAGAAACAGCATTAATTTGGTTTACCTTCCTATAGTGTATATTCTCATTGAGTATATATACGTTTCCCAAAAAATGGGTTGAGTTTTGGTATACCTTCATATAGTGTATATTCTCATTGATTAATATACTGTTTCCTAAATAATGGGTTGAGTTTTTTTTAAGGAGAAATGGTTATTATTGATTTTATTAGGAGATATTTATCCATCACTTAGGAACTAACTTATGTGCGTAAGATATCTAATTATATTTTTTTATTAGATGATTGTTTGGGTAAGTTTTTTTTATAAATACTTATAGAAAAAAGAATGAAATGAATTTTTCCATAAACTAGAAATAGTTTACGTATTAATTAATTTGTAAATATTTTCTTAAAACTTTTTAAAAATATTATTGTTAGCGAATACATTAACTTTTTTAGCTTAGAATATTTTTTATAATTATTTATGAAAAAAATTATCTAAACAGATATAATTAAATAATAGGTAGTTTTAATATATTAAGACGTATATATATTCAATTTAAAGAATAATAAATACTGAATAACACATATTTTAAGATTTATAATGATTGTTGTATTTTTTATGCGTTTATTCTTGCACTTTCTCTATTAAATTATCACTAATTTCAAGCGATTTGTGATATTGTAAAATCCAGGGGCCTAAGCCCATTATCTCTGTCTTACTTCTTTTTTTTTTCACATTTCTTTCTTTTAACCAAATTTTGTTCCTCTATAAAATATTATCAGCGTCTCTCTAAGTTTTCTAGTTCTATTCTCATTTTAGTAGCAGGCGAGTAAACAATTATTTTTATCCTAATAGAATTTAATTTAGATAGTGTTTTTTCCTCTAAAAAACCTTTAATTTCTTGTCTGTTACTGTTTAAGTTTAATTTTAAGTTAGCCAATTGAAAAAAAAAAAAGTATATTTTTAATTAAAGCTTAATAAATGCTCCACTCTGACCCTTCACTACTCTGCTCTGCAAATAACAGGAAAATCACATGTATCCATTCATTTCTCTGAATCCATTTTTCACCTTCAATCATTCCTCTGGCAATCCATTTTCACATTCACTCACTTTTTTCTCTGGCACCATATACACAAATGGCCACACACCACTCATTCATTTTTTCCACGCCACCCACCTTCTCTCAAAGTCCCCATATCGCGCTCTGCTCTCCAATCTCAAACTTATAGTGTTTTATTAATAAAATATTATATATTAACAAAAATCATCAATTTTCACGCTCATATCTCAATGTTCATTCATTTCATACTTTTATGTGTCAGGTATTCACGTGTGATATCGGTTTTTATTTTTATTTTTTTTCTTATCTCTTTATTTTTTGTTTTTTATTTAATAAAAAAATCTTTCTTTAACTTCTTTTTATCATTTATCTCTAACATTTATCTTTTTAATATTTTAATATTAATATCAAATAAACAATATAAATATGATTATTAAAATAAAAATTAAAAAAATTTAAATTTTAATTCATATTATTAAATTTTTATTTTAAAAGTATTTTTATATAAGATTTCAATAATAAAAATCAAAGTGGTTTAAAAGAAAACATTATAACTAAATAAAATAAAAATAATAATGATTACAATAAATAAAATAATAATAATAATATATTGATATTATGAATAAAATATATTTATAAATATAAAAAATTATATATAATTATTTAAAAAGAAATAATAATATTAATAAAAAAATAATTAACTAATTATTATATATATTGTTAAAAATAAAATTTTAATTGACAAAAAGAAAAAAAAAAGATAATATTGTGTTTAATGTAATGTAAACATTATTTTTTAAACAAATAAAATAAAAATAATAAAAGAATGAAAAAGATAAAAATAACATTTTTCAGAAGATGGAAAAAAAGATAGAGAGAAAGAGAAGAAAAAAGGGAGAATAAAAACAAATGGATACTTCTAGATACCAGTACCTATTTAGGTTTAGGGTGATGAATCCAAGTGGTTTATTAAACAAAAGAAGATAAAAAGAAGTTTTTGGGCCTTGGCCCAACGTTTTTGTCTCACTATACCTTTTTTTATTTCAGTACCTTTTTTTCTCTAATAAGATTTGGTCTTATTATTGTATTTTTTCTAATATTTTTTTAAATTTTGTTTCAAATTAAAGAAAAAACAGTTTTTTACAATAATTTTATATTTGATTTTATTTAAATTATTTTTACACAATAGTGTGATTCGATTAAATATAAAAAAAATGACCACACACATCATATAGTATTTAATTTGAAAAAGTATGATTCGATTAAATATAAAAAAATGATCACACACATAATGTAGTATTTAATTTGAAAAAGTGTTAGATACTCAAATGATCGCACGTGTATTTAATACGAATTTTCTTTTTTTTTTAAATTTATGAAAATATATTTGGTTTATAAAAGTATTAAGCATGGTCGTTCGTACTTCCTTGTACTCCTATCAGCGAATCGTAAATTTCTAAAAATCCTAAAAATATCCAATTTCCAAAAATATAAAAATACCAAATTTTTAAAAATTCAAAAATATATATAAAACTTTCAAAATTAAAAAATATCAAATAACCTAAACAATCAATTTTCTAAATAGATTTATATAACTATGATTTTCCATCCTAATGAAAATACGACGAGCAAGGTCAAATATTGTCAAGCTCCAAAAAGCTAAAACATATTTTTTTATTTGCATCTTTTTCTCTTTTGGAAAAAAATAAACATTTTGAAAAACATATTCATTTTACTTATTTAGTTAAAGATATTGTCTTAGGACGAACATTGTGGTGATGTGGTGATGCTAATACATTCTCTACACATAACCGATTCCTGGACTTAAATTCAGTTTCACAGACCTTTATTTTTTTTTTTTCAGTTTATATAGTTTTTCATAATAAACTATGATGGCGAATCCCTTTTTATTTTTCAAAATATTTTCATTATTCCTTCTTACACGAAAGTTTGGTTATGTTATTTTTAGTCTATTAATATTTTGTACTCTCAAAACTTTTTGGTTTTTTTTAATGTAAATTTCACTTTTATATAGAGAGATTAACTTTAATAAAATTTTGTTAATGAATTAGATTGAAAATTTCGTTAAAATTATACTTTGTAGAATTATGTATATGCACGTATAAAATTATGGTTTTGAGGATACTTTTGCAAATGATTTTCAATTACAACTATAGAATGACTTAGATATATAATTGTATTCAAGTTGATTTAAGGTAAATGATCAGATTGTAGTTGATGGAATTTGGATATGTATTGAAGTTTAGGTTCAATGAAAGTGAATCTTATACTGAGTTTTGAATGATGACTTTCAATAGAAATTATATGAGTTTTAAGCATTAAACATTAGTAATTGAATATTTTAAACTTATTAATAAGGTTAAAAACGAATAAAATAAGTTTGGTGAGTTTTGAAAAAAATTTAAATTGATGCATAAACTTACTCAAACAAAAATGTGAATAAAATTTCACATTGTTTTCTTTATGCATTACGAGTCAATCTCGTTACAACTCTCTAAATTTTTCCTTTTAGTTTCAATTTGTTATTCTTAGCATATGGTTTGATTGTCTTGTTATAATTCTTTTACTGCTCTCTTACCTTCATCTCTCTCATTTGATGTTTTTGAAACACTTATGCAATATTTTGAGAGAAAAATCTCAGGGTTTAAAATTTTTCCATTCATTTTCCTCTAGGTTAGTGGAACGTTGAAGACTAAAGAAGTTCAACCATAAAATATCAGTTGCAAGTATTTTTCGTCACCTTTTTAATTTTTTTACTTCGTATCAACTAAAGAGTTTTGTGTATTTTCGCAAGATGAGTGAAGAGTAATTTTTGACTCTCACCTATGACAATTTGAGAGAAATTGATTTTATGTTTTAAGAAAATGAATTAGTTTTGAATTTTTTAGTCAAGGACACTACTCACAACAATAATCAAGAGTGTTGCACATGGTAATATGATCTTTTGTCTCCATTATTAGAGGTCCTAATTGTTGAAACAATGTTCTTAAGAGAAAAAAAAGCATTTAATGATTAATAAAAAATCAAATGTACATATATATAAATAAATAAAAGCTCTTTCATTCTTATTTTATTTATTTATTTTTTAAAAGATCTGAATTATTTTTGTGGTTAGTTAGAATAAATAAATTTTACCATGTTAAAATTGTGAAAAATTAACTTAATATTTGCTTATTTAAATATTTAATGTCAAACTTTCAATTATAAAATACTTCAAATCTTTATTTTTTTCATTATCATTTATGACTTTATTAGTCATAATAAATTTAAAATTAATGATAGTTACCTTTCTATATATATAATATTATATATATAATAATATTGTGTGTGTATA
>Ga0209700_104393_pt1 | contig 25463 bp, 35 predicted proteins | sample SiratroredBW_FD_187528 | JGI IMG/M metagenome (GOLD analysis project Ga0209700, IMG submission 187528) | Root nodule microbial communities of legume samples collected from California, USA - Siratro red BW (SPAdes) (version 2) | ecosystem: Host-associated > Plants > Roots > Nodule | place: USA...
TTTCACAGCAGACACACCATCAACAACATGCATAGGTATATACGGTCCATTTACTATCGCATTCCAAATGCCTCTGTCAATAGACTCAATAAAGATCTGCATTCTGACTTTCCAGAATTGGTAATTCAAACCAGAAAACATTGGAGGTCTATTTATTGAAGCCCCCTCAGCAAAAGGCAAACAATTTTCAGCCATGGATCAAAAACTTGACTAGGATACAAGTCCTAGCTCTGATGCCAATTGTTAGAAACTGTTTTGGCTGAAATAAAAGAGGGGGGTGAATTGGATTTTAAAATCTTTTCCAAAAACTAGTTGACCTTTTAATAAAATTCAAATTCGTTTAATAAACTGGATCTTTATTGACTTTACTGTGAAAGCAGTAGAATGAAACAGTAAACAAAATATAATCCAGTCACAGTACTATACAGCAAGTCAAACAATTTTATCAAAATTTAAATATAAGTACGGAAGTGATTTAGTTTACTGCACAAAAATAGAATAGACCTTAACCACACAGAAAGAACTGATCAACTTCAAGTTTATCAAGCTTGACTGGTTAAAAACCTTTTTGTTAAACACTACAAACTTTGTTAAATGTATGAAAAACAGTCTTTAATCAACAACAGTGAGAGATTTGGTTTACTGGAAAAACAAACTGATAAACAGTAAACCCAGCAGATTGTAAAACTGCAAATTTACAGGAAACTGATATACTGGTTATTAACAGATTCAAAGCAGTTTGGATTAGATTGAGTTAACATGGAATAAATGATTTTAAGTTGTTACTAAAAATACTTTCAGAAAATGATGAAGTTATTCAATTAGCAAGATTCACTTAATTTTGAAAATTCAAGAAAATCAGCAAGACTCACGGGCGCTTTTGCTCTCTTTGAAGTCTCAAAAATTCTTGCTCAGAAAATGTTTAGAATGTTTTTCGTTCCTTTCCAAAATTTTGCACCAGTTATTTATAGACAACTGTCATTTAAAATTCAGTTGATTGATTTTTCAAATAGTCGACTGTTTTTCTCCAGTTAGTTAAAACAGTTGTTCAAAACGCAAGTTTTGATTTTAATGATATTTCAAAAGTTTTGTTAATTCAGAAAATACTTGTGGAGCTTATCATTGATTGAGATTACATGCATGACTGATTGGACCTCAAACTTACCCCACAACACACACTCGTAAGTTCTACACCAAGTCTTCAATCTTCATGAAATCTTCATGCATTCCACATATGATCATACGATCTTGAACATCTTCACTTGGTTGGCTTCATCAAATCATCACAGTAGCCCACTAGTGCTAACAGAAAGCATATATGATATATGTTTGAAAGATTTTTTTTTTTGTGAGAAAATGCATTTATGAATGCATGAATTTTTTTTTTTGGAATGGATATATAATGTATGTATGAATGTGTTTTTATTGATAAAATACATTTATGAATGCATGAATTTTTTTTTTTTTGGAATGGATATATAATGTATGTATGAATGTGTTTTTTATTGATAAAATACATTTATGAATGCATGAATATTTTTTTAAATGCGTTCATTTATGAATGCATGAATTTTTTTTTAAATGCATATTTGATGTATGTTTGAATGAATTTTTTTATGAAAAAATGCATTTTGAATGCATGATTTTTTTTGGAATGCGTATAACATGTATATTTGAATGATTTTTTTTATAAGAAAATGCATTTATGAAAGCATAATTTTTTTTTTGAGATTTTTTTTGAATCTGGATGCAAGCATATCTTTTTTGAGAATGCATATATGAATGGAATTTTTGGGAATGCATATACTATAGACAAAATTATAGAAAAATGCATAAGAGATTTTGTGAACGCACATATAGATGTTCACAAGTTGATTTTGTTCCTTTGAAAATACATGCATATGAATGCATGAAAATCTATTTTTGATTTTCTTTCGAATTTTCCATTTTTTTTAATTTCTTCAATGGTAATGCATGAATTGATGCTCCAAATTATATTTTTATTTTATTTTATAATGATATGCATGACTACATGCTCTACATTCTACTTTTTTCTGATTTTTTTTTTATGTCTTTTCAACAATAATCTATGCTCAAATGTATTATTTTTTTAGAAAAGTATGTATAATTTTTGAAAAGAGAATGTATCTTTAAAGATGTTTTTTCTTCATGTCGCAACCGGGGCTACGACGGGGAAAGCGAACAAACATAATTTTAATTTTCAAAATAGTGGAGTTGCCACCATAGTTTATTAAAGGAAAACTATGGAAAACCGAAAACAAGATAAGGCAAGTTCGCAAAACCGAATTTAGAGTCCGGGAGTCGGTTACGTGTGGGGAAGGTACTAGCACCCTACAACACCCGCCCTAGGGTGGTACCTTTAATTAAAGGAGTAAAAGAATGTGATTTTTCGAAATATTTGTTTTTCCCAAAAACAAAATAAAATGCAGGTTAGAATGGTGGAAGAAGAGATTCGTTGGTGATGTAGGGAGGTGCTGTATTTCGTTAATGGTGTTAAGGTGCTTTGGTTAGGAAATGGAGTACATAAGAAGAGGTTAGAAGGCGTAATGGGAGAGGGGAATGATGAGAGGTTGTGGAGCGTTGGTTGATGGCGGTTGGAGCAGTGGAAGATGATGAAGTTGCGACAGTGTATAGGATATGGTTTCGTGGTGGCTTTGGTGGTATTGTGGTAGCGTTTTGGAGGTGTTTCAGTGGAGGGTATTGAAGGTTGGTGCGGTGAAGCAACATATGGAGTCTTGTTACACTACTGGCTTCAGCGGAGGTGAGGCATTTGGTGGTTTAGTGCGTTGAAGGCGGGTTGAAAGTCGATGGTTGCCATGGTTGGTGGATGGAGGTGCTGTAATGGCTAATATTGAAGACGACGTCGTGGTGGAAGGTGCTGGATAGGTTATGGTGGTGGTTCTGGATGCTTTTGGAGGAGTGAAGAGAGGAGGTGGGAGCATGGTGGTTGGTGGCAGAAGTGTAAGTTTGGTGCGTTGGAGTGGATGAGAAGGCGAGGCAGTGGCAGCAGTGAGCATGAGGTGTGACGTGGTGACATGGTGCGACGTGGAGGTAGGAGCAAGGTGCATGATGGCTGTTTTGTTTTTTTTTTTTTATGCAATGAATGGATGAATGTACCAAGAAACTCAAAAATGAGCAAAATAAAAACATACCTGAAGTCCGTCTTTTCCTCTGTGCTTTCTTCGTTCTCTCTTCTCAATGCTCTGTTCTCTCCTTTTCTCTTCTCAATGTCCGTGTTCTTAATGATCTGTCCTCCTTTTCTTTTTATCTCTCTCGTTTATGTCATTATTGTTATCATATTATTATTATTTTTTAAAATGAAAGTGGTTCAGAGAAGTTATCCATCTTTGACTCCTTTTTCTTGTTATTTATATATATATATTTTTAATAATTCATATTAAAGTTGAATCTACCTAGGAATGAGACTGAAGCCATTCTCCAACGGTCATAATTTTTTTATTTATTATTAATTTTATTCTTATGAAGTGGAGAACGTGGGTTGTTTTGAGCAGTTTCACAATTGATATTTTATTTTTTAAGAAAACAGTATGGAGTTACGGAGTGAGAAATGGGAGAGTGGCCTCATTCTTTATTGTTTTATATTATTTATTTCTTTTATTTATTTATTTTATTGAACGTGCCAATCAAGAAAGCAATTTGAAAACAGACTTCCTTTCTTGTTATTTTTACTGTTATATTTATTATTTTTTTATTTTAATTTTTTATTTTAAAATTCTTTTGTTTTAATTTATATTTTTTATTTTATTATTTTTTGTTATTTTCGTTTTTCTATTATTAATCATTATTTTAAAAAAAAAATATTTATTCATTTTTCAATTTTTTTTACTTCTTTATTTTATTTTATTATTGTATTTTTAATTTAAAAGATTACCCGGACAAAATTGGGTGTTGACAGTTTCTTTACTTAAGTTTTTCATGATAATATGAAAATTTGAGAAAAATTTATGTTATTAAAGTAAAAACTCAAGTAAAGATAGAGACACTGATTTTGTTCGGGTATCACCATGTGCTGAAAAGAAAAACAGAGATCTTGCTCCTGCAAAGGATCAATATCTCAAGGAAAAGTTGTGACTTTGCTTTTGCAGGGTGTCCAATGATGGCCAAGACCTTGCTTCTACAGGGGATCAAGTGCCAAAATCAAATGTGACCTTGCTTCTGTAGGGGATCAACATGTCAAAGAAGAATTGTGACTTTGCTTTTGCAGGGAGTCAAAAAGTAAATAATGGCCGTGACTTTGCTTCTGCAAGGAGTCGAAAAGTAAAGAATGGCCAAGACCTTGCTTTTGCAGGGGATCAAGTGCCAAAATCAAATGTGACCCTGCTTCTGCAGGGGATCAACATATCAAAGAAGATTCGTGACTTTGCTTCAGCAGGGAGTCGAAAAGTAAAGAATGGCCAAGACCTTGCTTCTGTAGGGGATCAAGTGTCAAAATCAAATGTGACCTTGCTTCTGCAGGGGATCAACATATCAAAACTTTGAATCAAGGGATAATTTCTCACTAGATCTTGTATCAGAGGATCATGAAACCACTTTTTTTTTTCTTAAATTCAATGAATGAATGTTTGAATGCATGAGAATCTATGATTTGCCTTTGCTTTGAATGCATCTATGAATGCATGATATATTTTTTTAATGTTTGACAGGCTTGACTTTTCCACTGTGAAATGCATGCATGACTTTATGCTGATGCATGAAACTTTGACTCATATGAGATTTTTACTTTTAATGTTTGAGGATTTTGATTTGCTATTTTGTTCCTCTCTTTAAACCAACTATTTTTATAGAATCATTGAATCCATTGATTGAACTTTGAACTTCCATTTTGGGAAAAACATTCACAAATCTTAATGCTTGACACAAAATTATTAATACGATCAACTCTAACATTTGATGCATATGTGTCGGAATGGGTGGATAAACAAACATATGGTAAAGAAATGTTAAACTTCAAATAGGCAATGGAATTGCCCCAAGTATGGGGGGTAACTATATTTTAAATCTTTCATACTCTTTGAGAGTTGACCATAAATGCAGCAGAGTTGCCCTAGTTTTTTTTTTTGAAAAATGGGAAATTAAGGTTCAAAGGGATAGCCAATTTTGTTAGGTTAGATGGGTAAAAATAGATTTAGTGGGAAACTGGAGTAATGCAACTTACGTGGAGAAAGTTGCATACTTAAAAAAATAAACTGATGCTGATTGAATCACATGAAAGTGTCTCCGATTTCGAAGAATATTTCTGGCTAGGGTGAAGAAAAAATATGGGAAAGCCACATATAAGAAAGGATTGCCCCAGTATTTATGTTTTAACGACATTATTTCACTCTTATTTAGCTGGCAAATTTGTATCATCCTTTTCGCAAAAGACATTTTTCTTGCAATTTAACTTGTATTGGCAGCCGCATTCTTCTGTTGCAAGGTTATTCTCTGGAAAAATCATCGACAATCACTCTTCAATCAATATGGACTTTATATGGCTTGTAACGTGGTCAGGGTTTAAAAGGTTTTGAAGAAAAAGAATATACAGGCTCAAAAGCTATTTACCGGTTATTATCATTTTTTTTATAACAAAGATCATCAACCAAGTATTTCACAGAACAATTCATGTTCTTGCTGAGATCACTTTTTTCTTTTTATTTGCGAGTCATCCTTATTTGAACTGATGACACATATTTTCTTTTTGAACTTCTTTTCTTAATTTCTGATTTAGGAGCTCTTGATGCACCCCTTTTTTTTTATAGATCTCTTATCCTGAACTGAATTCTAACATGCTGATGATCCTTGTTTAGGGTATTTTTTGAAAGAAATTTTTACTACTCAGGCTCAAAGAGGGTATAATGGAATTTTATTGATGTTTCAGGATGAACAAACATGGCCATATATCATTTTGAATTATGATTGCTTGATTTTTAGAGAGATTAACTCCCGCAACAAATTCCAGCGATTCCAAATACTTGTCATTTTTCTTCTTTTTTCCATCATCCTATCTTTTGCTTAGATTTCCCTTTGTGGGTTTTCAATCTAACGGGCTTTTATTTCTTTTTCTTTTGATTTTTTTAATGCCTTTAACGAAAAGAACTTAAAATCCATAACCACGTGAAAAATCTGATTGTTTGCCCTAGTATGATGTTTACTATTAGTTTTAATGGAGCAACAAACATGTTACTGAGGCAAATCGCTTTCTCATTTGGGATGGAAGGCTCAAAGGGGTATCCAACACATGCATGCCAGTATGTTATGTCTACATAAATCAATTTAATTTTTTTCTATTTTCATGTCAAGCTTTAAGATAGTGTCAAAACTTTTTCTTGTGCAATTTTATTATTTTCATAAACTCAATGATTCCATAAACACGATTTATTATGCCATTTTTATTATTTTCATCCCACGACATCCTTCAGACCTCGAGAAAATCTTGTAGACGATTCATGGTGTATATTTAGCAATCAGAATGCATAAGAAAGAATTCAAAGGAAAAGTTTATTTCATCACAAGATAATGCAGATACAATTTCCATGTTATCTTTTGCATAAAATTCAATACCCAAAAGTATTACATTTCCTAGACTATGGAATCAGATTATACATAAAACTTTTTAACTGTGTTAGAGTTAACCGGTAACAGTAACTCTTCCTCATCCATTCTTGTGAGAATTAGCGCCCCTCCAGAGAAAACCTTCTTCACGACATAGGGACCTTCATAATTTGACATCCATTTACCGCGATGATCCTTTTGAATGGATATAATATTTTTAACCACCAAATCTCCTTCACGAAACTCTCGCGGACGAACTTTTTTATCAAATGCCTTCTTCATTCTATTTTGGTATAATTGCCCATGACATATAGCAGCTAACCTCTTCTCATCAATGAGATTGAGTTGATCATATCTCGCTTGGACCCACTCAGCTTCTTCTAATTTGGTCTCCCTAAATACTCTGAGAGAAGGTATTTTCACTTCAAATGGTAGTACTGCTTCCATCCCATACACAAGCGAAAAAGGTGTTGCTCCCGTTGAAGTCCTCACAGAAGTGCGATATCCGTGCAAGTCAAACAGTAACATCTCACGCCAATCTTTATAGGTTACCACCATTTTCTAAATTATTTTCTTTATATTTTTGTTAGCTGCTTCAACCGCTCCATTCATCTTTGGGCGATAAGGAGAAGAATTATGATGCTTAATCTTGAACTCTTCACACAGCTCTGACATCATCTGATTATTCAAATTGGTGGCATTATCAGTGATAATTCTTTCGGGAATTCCATATCTACAAATCAACTCCTTTTTTATGAACTTTACCACCACTTTCCTAGTTACATTGGCATAAGATGTAGCTTCCACCCACTTGGTAAAATAATCAATGGCCACCAATATGAATTGATGTCCATTTGATGCTTTTGGTTCAATAGCTCCAATGACGTCTATACCCCACATGGAAAAAGGCCAGGGTGTGGATAAAACATTTAATGCAGTTAGTGATACATTAATGTTATCAGCATATATTTGACATTTCTGGCACTTTCTCACATGCTTACAGCAATCAATCTCCATTGTCATCCAAAAATAACCAGCTCTCAATATCTTCCTAGCCATAGAATGCCCATTCATATGCGTTCTGAAAGCTCCTTCATGCACTTCTTGCAATATCAACTCGGCTTCTTTTGCCTCCACACATCAGAGGAGTACCATATCGTGATTCCGTTTATACAGAACCTCTCAGTTTAGTACAAAACCAGAGGCTAATCTTCTCAACATTCTCTTGCCATTTTCAGTGGCTGATTTCGGATATTCTCGACTTTGGAGGTATCGTTTAATGTCAAAATACCAAGGCTTGCCATCTGACTCTTCTTCGATAAAATTGCAGTAAGCAGGATGTTCGTGACTCTTCATTTTGATTGTAGGCAACTCTCCTTCTTGGTTTAGTTCGAACATGGATGACAAAGTGGCAAGAGCATCAGCCAATTGGTTATCTTCTCATGGAATGTGATGAAATGTTATATCACCAAAGTATTCCATCAACCCCTTGATATATGCTTGATATGGAATCAATTTCTGATCCCTAGTCTCCCATTCGCCTTTTATCTGGTGGATAACCAGAGCTAAATCGCCATAAACTTCTAAGATCTTAACTCTATATTCAATGGCCGTTCGAATTCCCATAGCACAAGCTTCATATTCTGCAATATTGTTCGTACAATCGAAACACAGTCTTGCTGTCACAAGTATATACTGATTCTCTAGGGAGATGAGCACCGCTCCTATGCCATGGCCCATTACATTAGAAGCCCCATCAAAAAATAAAGTCCATGTATTCACCTCATGGTTATACTCATCCGCATGAAACAGAGCTGAGATGTCTTCATCCGGAAAGTTAGGCAACATTGGTTGATAGTCTTCCACTGGTTGGTGAGCTAGAAAGTCAGCTAGGGCACTACCTTTGATAGCTTTCTGGGTAACATAAAGTATGTTATACTCTGACAACAACATTTGCCATCGAGTTATTCTTCCTGTGAGAGCAAGTTTTTCAAAGATGTATTTGATCGGATCCATCTTGGATATCAACCATGTCGTATGGCTTAACATGTATTGTCTTAGTCGGTGAGCTGCCCAAGCTAAAGCACAACACATTCGTTCTAAAGAGGAGTATCTCTGGTCGCAATCGGTAAATTTCTTGCTCAAGTAATAGATGACATGCTCCTTTCTACCTGTTTCATCGTGTTGTCCAAGTACACAACCCATTGATCCATCTAATACTGTCAGATAGAGAATAAGAGGCCTTCCAGGGACTGGCGGACGCAGTATTGGAGGTTCTCTTAAATACTGTTTAATTTTATCGAATGCTATCTAACAATCTTCATTTCATTCTACCACTTGATTCTTTCGCAACAATTTGAAAATGGGTTCACAAGTGGTGGTGAGCTGGGAAATATATCTAGCAATGTAATTTAATCTTCCCAGAAAACCTCGAACTTCCTTTTCCGTGCGAGGATGTGGCATTTTCAAAATAGCACATACTTTATCCGGATCCACTTCTATCCCTCTTTGGCTGACAATGAATCCTAGAAGCTTTCCAGATCTAACTCCGAAAGTACATTTAGCTGGGTTCAGCTTGAGTTTGAATTTTCTCAGTCTTTCAAACAATTTCCTTAGGTTGACAAGATGTTCTTCTTTAGATCGGGATTTGGCGATCATATCATCGACATATACTTCAATCTCTTTGTGTATCATGTCGTTGAATAAGGTCACCATAGCCCTTTGATAGGTTGCCCCAGCATTCTTAACTCCAAAAGACATTACCTTATAATAGAATGTACCCTATGGTGTGATGAAGGTTGTCTTTTCTATATCTTCAGGTGCCATTTTGAGCTGATTGTACCCAGAGAACCCATCCATAAATGAAAACAATGAAAACTTAGTTGTATTGTCCACCAAGATATCAATGTGCGGTAATGGGAAATCATCTTTCGGACTAGCACGATTCAAATCTCGATAGTCTACACACATTCGAAACTTTCCATCCTTCTTTGGTACTGGAACCACATTGGCTACCCATTGAGGGTATTTTGCTACTGCCAAAAATCCTGTTTTTCTACCTCATCCTTTATTTTCAAAGATACCTCTGGTTTCATTCTTCTCAGCTTCTGCTTGATCGGAGGGCATTTTGGCTTGAGTGGTAGTTTATGTTGCACAATGTTAGGGTCTAATCCAGGCATATCTTGGTAAGACCAGGCAAAAATATCCCTAAATTCTCTTAACAAAGCACACAGTTGCCCCTGTATTTCTTTCGTCATCCCTGTGCCTATCTTGACCTCCTTTTTCTCATTTTTGTCCCCTAAATTGATTACCTCTACATCCTCTTGATGCGGTTTTAGCTCTCTTGCTTCTTGTTCAACTAATCTCAACAGTTCAGGAGGGGGTTCCCAGTCTTCTTCATAATCATCTTCCATGTTATTAACGGGAAGTGTAAAATTAGGGTATGAGATATTCACATTGTTATTTTCAAAAGATTCATCAACATATCTGCATTGTTCAAGTTTATGAAAATAAATAGGAAAGAAAGAAAAAGCGAAGAAGAAAATGAAAACACGATTTTATTATGCAAAAGCGCAATACTGTGCTCTCAAAGGGAAACAATTCAAATTCAAAATGAAACGAAACAACCAGCCCATGAAAACAACAAATACCCTAAAGCTCCAGGCAAAGCAATAGGGCTGACCGAAAAACATTACATTTTGTCACTACTAAACACCATAAGTACGTCTACAGATTCCCAATTGCCAATTTCTTCATCAGGAAGACAAGGGTGCACATGATTGAAGCTCTAATCTCCATGCCTCTACTCAATAACTGCCACTTGATCAAAATTGATCCAACTGACACTATAGAAATTCTGATCTAGGCTGCACATGGGAATTTCTTTAATTCTCGGCTTCCGACGCTCTATCTTGGCTTGACTCCTTTCAATTCTTTCCTTAATGATTCTCCTCCGATCAGCATGAGTAGGTTTGTATCCCAAACCATACCTCCCTTTGTTTTCCACCAATTTCAGTGGCTTCACAGATCCTGTACTATTTTTGCCCAAGCCACTACCATATTTGTACCCTTCTTTCATCAGTCTTGGCCACCACCTAAGATACACTTGACAGACATGGATTTACTTTGAAAGGCTCTACATAGGTTGTGCTAACGATCTCTAGAGCCTGAAATAAGGTTTCTAAAGCCTCCTCTGTGGCTTCAATATAGGGAGTGGATGTCGGTCCACATACTACCAAATCCTCCTCTCCAGAAACTATGATTAATTTATTGTCAATTACAAATTTCAGCTTCTGATGCAAAGTAGATGGAACTACTCCAGCCTTGTGTATTGAAGGTCTTCCCAACAGGCAGTTGTATGCTGGTAATATGTCCATTACTTGGAATACAATTTGGAATGTGCATGGACCGACTTGTACTGGTAGCTCCACTTCCCCTATGACCTCTCTTTTACTACTGTCAAAAACTCTCACCACCATGGTACTAGGACATAGATGAATCCCTTCACCATGCAATTTGTTCAATGTGGTTTTCGGCATTACGTTCAGAGAGGAACCATTGTCGACTAGCACACGTGATATAAAATGATTCATGCACTTGACAGAAATGTGAAGAGCTTTGTTATGATCTCTGCCCCTCTGAAGGTATTTCTTCCTCAGTAAAAGTTAAGTAATTATTAGCAGTGATGTGACTAACAATTCCTTCAAATTTATCCAAAGAGAGATTTTGTTCCACATGAGCTCCGTTTAAGATCTTCATTAATAACTTTCGATGAGCAGTCAAATGCATTAACAATTCCAACAAAGACACCCTTGCAGGCATCTGGGTCAACTGATCCACCACTTTGTATTCGCTTTGTTGGATGAACTTCAGAAACTCAAAAGCATCCTCATCAGTAATCTCCTTACTCTCTCTCTCTTCAGGCTCTGAATCAACTTGCACAGCCTTTCCTTTCAAATACGACTTTGCCTTTTCCATAGCTATTTCTTCTCTATCCTTTCCATAGCTTGTTTCACCCCTTAAGTCAGGATGATCAAAAAGACGTCCGCTCCTAGTCATACCTCTAATTCCAGAGATGTTATCGATTGTTGTCTTGCCTTGCTCAACCGATTCTTCTTTTTGTTCTCCTTGAACTATACTAACACCATATGACTAGGGAACAACTTTATTATCCTTATATGCAAAGGGCGATGGTGTTTGAATTACTAGAGGTTGTCGCCCTGAAGGCATGGGAGCGGCTGCTTTAGTAAATTGAATGACTAATGATTTTGGCCTCTGTGGAAGCCATTCTTCTCCGGTAAACACTTCTCCTTCTTTCCTTTAATGACAAACTTGTAAAACATGTCTGTCCATCAAGTCTTGCACAAAATCTTTAAACTCAACACACTCATTAATGGAATGTGTGGTACAAGCATGGAAACCACATTCATTTTCAGACTTATACTTATACTGGAATAATCCTGCCTGACAAATTGCTTCAAAAACTTCATTCATAGGTTTCTTCATTTCATGGATACTCCTAACCAAAATCGGACCTCCTTCTTTCATAATAGCATTCACCGTGGAGCTTGTATGTCCAGACAGCGGGTTTTGCTCAACACTCGGCTTCTGCTCCTAGAACGTAAGCCACTTGGAATCAATCAAAGATTGCACTTTATACTTGAGGGCTCTACAGTTCTCAGTTGAATGACCAATTTCCCCACTATGGTATTCACATTTTACATTGGGGTCATAATATCTGGGATACGGTGGTTGTACCACCTTTGCTGGACATAAGACCACTAGCGAATTCTTGAGCAAATCTGGCAATAGCTCTATGTAGGTCATTGGAACAGTAGTGAAATTCACAACTTTCCCTCCCGAATTATTATTCCTCTGTCTATAGCCTGGACTTGGTGCTTGAGTGAAGCTCTGACCTCCAACATTGGGCTGAAATGCATTATTAGGGGTAAATGGAAGTCTGTACGTAGTTGGCGGCTTAGGAGTATTCTGAGAGTAACCCGGCATGACATTTGTAACATACGCAGATGAGGGCCTATAATTAGGAAGATATTGTGGTCGATATCCTCCCCAATAAGGTGCAGTAGAAGCCGCTTGAACCTCGCCCTCTTTCTTGTTACTGGGATTGAACCCAGGTTTCTTAGCACTGGTGGTTGCAGACGAACCTTGCAGACGAACATGGCCGATATCCTCGTCCATGTTCAATTCTTTCTCCAATAGTGACAATATCGGAGAAATTAGAAGAAACACTTCCGAGCACATGTACATAAAAGGGAGCTTGTAACATTTCTATGAACATGGTGATCATTTCTTTCTCATATAGCGGAGGTTCAACTTGGGCGGCCAACTCTCTCCACCTCTGCGCATATTCTTTGAAAGTTTCAGAACTCTTCTTTGCCATATTCTGTAGTTGCATTCTGTCCGGAGCCATGTCCATATTATATTTGTACTGCTTTAAGAAAGCGTCCCAAATCTTTCCATGATGAAATCCGAGTTGGTTCAAGGTGCATATACCAGTTCAATGCCACATCCCCCAAACTATCCGGAAACCAATGAATCAGAAGTTTTTCATTGTGCGCGTGAGCTGCCATCTTCCTACAATACATAGTCAAATGACTTTTTGGGCAAGTGGTCCCCTTATACTTCTCAAAGTCTGGCACTTTAAATTTCGGGGGAATTACTACACCCGGTACCAAGGATAGGCCGGCAGCATCTCCGAACTCATAACTACCCCCACCTTCTATTGCCCTCAATCTCTTCTCCAGGATCTCTAGCTTATCTTTCGCTCTATCAACATCAAGAACCGCGGCAGTTGGAGCTACAACATTTGTTTTGGACTCACCTCCCAAAGTCACATTTAAAACCTTGGGTTGGGTAGTAGTCGGAATTTTATTAATTACTACATCTTCACCACAACTACCAGGTGGTAATTGAATGAACTCAGGCTGACCTCTAGCATTAGCAGCAGTAACATCTTGTGGTATAGTTTCTTGCTCCACACCTTCCTCGTAGGGTGGTTCATAGTTCAGGGGTAAGCCGTACAAAGGGAACTCTTGATTTATTCGATTTCCCTGATGAGGATCTCGAGTTTGTAGTATCCCCAGTTGAAAAATAGGAGCATGTGAAGACTAAGCCCCTTCATCTCTAGTAGTAGCTTCATGTTTGTTGTGCAAGATTGTCAAAGATTCGAGGATTTGACCTAACTGATCTTTTAGGCCATAAATCTGATTCACTTTATCCTTCAAATCACTGATGTCAGCTTTCATTGTCTTCATCGTTTCCTCCCTGTCTTCCACATTCTGACGATTGGCGCGAGTCCTATATGGATGTCGTGGGAATTTAGCCGTTATTGTTTTCTCTGATTTTTATTTAAGATGAATTAGATGAAAAGTGAAATATGAGCAAAATGCAATTGATCAGAAATTATAAAGTTGTGTAATCGATACGTAATTAAATGAAAATTAACACAGATCTGGAGTCTCAAGAAACTGATTTATTTAAGGAATTCAAATTGATACATCTTCAACGAAAAGACAAAAGGAAACTGTTATCAATCCCTAACACGGACAATCAAAATCTTCATTTGTTCTACTAGCCACTTGCAATGATTGAGAAAAATTTGAACTTCTCATGGAGGATCACGAAACGTCACTGCGTCAGCCTCTCGTAACATTCTGGGTACATCCTCGATAGCCCCATTAGCTAGAGCATCCAATTGGGAAAAATTGCTCTGCCAGTGTACCACATCCTTTTCCTGCTCAAAAATGTAATCTCTCGCGCGAGTCATTGTAGCTTGGTGCCTTTCTTCCAATTCTAATAGTAGCATACGTTCTTTATTCACCCTTTCTTCACATATAACCATTGTCTCCTCCACTTGATGTTCTATGACGTTGACCTGAATTTGAAGATCTTGCAATCTTTTCACGACTTCTTGCTTGTCTCTTTTAATGTCCTCGTACAAATTTTTCCACTGACGTTCAGCTAATAAGGCTGTGTTCCGCTATTGTACTCTCATTGTTAGCTCTTTGTTTGCTGTAGATAGATCTTGTTTGATTCTGTGTGTATAATCCCTTTCGGCTCTTTGTTTCTGGATCAAACCTTCATATGCTTTTGTCTTCTCCTCATATTCTCTGTTGAGATCTGCAAAGCTATGCTGTAAGCCCAGTAGGTCATCAGCCATCTTGACATTTTTCTCTTTCAATCTTGCAACTTCCTCCATCAACTTCTTTACTTCTCCTGACTCTATATCTTGGTTTTGTTCTTCATTTCTCGACTGAGTGGGGATTCTTCGGAAAGGTAGCTTGATTTGATTAAGTCTCTCCGTGACCCATTGATGATAAGGAATTTCTCTATCTATCTACCATGCTCTCAAATCCCTTTCCATACGGATCACCCTTTTCCATGCACTCCTAATATGTCGGAGAGTTTCAGAAACATCTCCTTCCCCGTAGTACGTCAACAAAGTAGTAAGCGAAGCAGCTGTCGGCGAACCTCTTATAGGATACCCAAACTGTCTTTGGGCCAGAATCGGATTGTAGTTAACACAACCCTTAGTGCCTATGAGTGGCATGTTTGGGTAGTTCCCATAATAATATATGATGCTCGCCTTCTGCTGCCAAGATGGATGTCACTTTATCTTTTCTTGAGTCAGTCTTGAGAGAAACTCACCCCAATTTGTCGTTCTCTTTAATTCCAGCTTACGTTGCATTACCTCTTCAACAGGGCATTGAGCACTGATACCTTTTTCCCCTATGCGAGATAGGAGCGAGACATAAAACACAGGTAGACAACATGTCAACTTTCTTTTCCCTATGTCATAGCACAAATGAAGAGCTATATAGACGTCAACTAAGATTGCTGGGACTGGATTTTCCGCTCGAGTTTTACTTGCAATAAATACATCGATTGCAGCATAGTCGACCAAATCTTCGACATTAGGGAACAACATAATACCATATAGTGTAAGAGCTAGAACATCCATGAAAGTCTCCCAATTTTCTTGGTCAGCTAATTGATGCAAATAGCTTTCCAAAAACTTTGAGGTAAATCCTCGTACACCTTTTGTTGTTTACTAAGGCACTTTCTAGTTCTCTTGGGTGAATTTTCATTATCCCAGATAGATTTGAAACAGAAACGTGATGTTCAACATATTTGTATGGAGACCTCCCCTCCAAGGGTAAGTCAAAAATCTGCTCAAACTCCTCAATCGTCGACACCAATTGAAAGTCTTGGAATGTGAAAGCTCTGACAGGTGGGTCATAATACTGCGCAAAGGCCGTGATCAAGGAAGTCTGCAGCTCTATGTCGAGCAAACCTAACAAATTCCCATATTTTTTCCTGAAAGAGTTTCTCTAAACCGCCTTGAGCCTTTGTCCCAATGCCCTGATTCCAACCAGATTATTCTCTTTGGCTTTTATCGGCAGTTTTGCTTTCAAATCCTCTTCAGATTTCATTGACTCCAGAAATTACATTAATTTCCATTCTTTTTTGACAACAAACACAACTTTATAGTTTCCGACCTTAAAAGAAAACAATTGAGACTATGTGAGAAAAAGAAATGCATGCGTGCAATGCAACGAAGAAAAGCCTGAGCTAATCTTCTTATGTCATGATAAAAATAATAGAGGCTTTGTATGAGAGAAGAAATTAATGCAATGAATAAAAATATTTTTATTATTACTTTCTTTTTTTTAAAAAAAAGAGGTGGAGGGTAGAGGCGCGCAACATATCTCCCTTTGTGCCCTAAACAAGGTTCAATATGCTTTTAAGTCTAAGGCATTAGATGTACACTCACAAAGGTAAGCTCCTAACTCCTAAAGGTATAAGGCCACTAGAGCTATGGCTCCCCTCACTACATTACCCACAACAGTTGGTAGCCAACTTGTGTAAGCATGCAAGTGAAGAGAACAGACTCTAGCTGGGGTTCTCGCAATAGCCAGAATGGGAAGTACATCCTCACTGACATTGCTACACAACCCCTTCTAATTCTAAGATTCCTTAGACCCGGGTGTAGGGCCTCACTCATGATATGAACAAGTATGTGTGTGTGTGTGAAGGGAGAATTTATGCACCCAACCCCCACCTGTAAAACAGCCAGAAAAATCCCAAGCAGGTATACAACATATATAACAGATATAGCATGTCATCTACCCTAGGGTTCAATCATTCCAACATCAATAAATAAACAATCATATATACAAAAAGAAAGGAAAAGATAAACATTAAAAAAAACCACACTCATTTTACTTATTTAATCAAATTGGCCTGACACTCAAACACTCCCCAGTGAAGTCACCATCTGTCGCAACCGGGCCACAACGGGGACGGCGAACAAACATAATTTTAATTTTCAAAATAGTGGAGTCGCCACCATAATTTATTAAAGGAAAACTATGGAAAACCGAAAACAAGATAAGGCAAGTTCGCAAAACCGGATTTAGAGTTCGGGAGTCGGTTACATGTGGGGAAGGTACTAGCACCCCATAACGCCCGCCCTAGGGCGGTACCTGTAATTAAAGGAGTAAAAGAATGTGATTTTTCGAAATATTTATTTTTCTCAAAAATGAAATAAAATGCAAACAATAACAAACAAAGATATTTTTTAGAAAAGGAGGGCCCGACAAAGATTTGACCTCGCTCCTACATATCTCTATTGAGGATAGAGAATCAGGGTTACGTAGTTTTTTGTTGATTGTCTTGATATTTTTTGAAACTTTTGGAAGCTTGTGTTTGAAAATAGGGTAATTGAATGGCGTCAGTGCCAGGTTTAAAGCATGGGCTTTTGAGATACAGTGTCAAGTTTAAAGCCTAGGCTTTGAGGAACGGTGCCTAGTTTAAAGCCTAGGCTTTGAGGAACAGTGCCAGGTTTAAAGCCTGGGCTTTAAGGAACAGTGCCAGGTTTAAAGCCTGGGCTTTCAGGAACAATGTCATGTTTAAAGCTTGGGCTTAAGCATTGAGGTATATATCAAATTTAGTGTTGAAAAATAACATGCAACAGTTATATGTAACATGGAATTGACACTTTAATTTTAACGGGAGCATGCATAGAAGAATGGAACGTGAACGAATGAATTAATGACAATGCAAAGCTCGTGAGTTTTAGGTGGTGCATAGAGACTTTTTCAGGTATTTGTAGGGGCAGTTTTGGAATTCAGAAGAGTGTGGGTGCAGATCCTAATTAATGGAGGTGTAGGAAGTAGCTCCACTAACCAAAAACTTAACTATTACTAAGGGCAGTTTGGTAATTGACAGGAGTATGGGTGTAGTCTTAATTAATGGAGGTGCAGGAAGTAGCTCCACTAACCAAAAAACCCAACCTATAGCCAGGGTTACTCTGGGAATTGAGTAAAGATGCAGGTGCAGGCTAAAACAAGTGGGGTGTAGAGAACACCCCTACTAATCAGAAACCATCTAGAGTTTGAGGAGGCAACCTACTGCTTTGGAGGCAACACATGCAGGTTCGGTTTCGAGGGATAGGGAGGCTTGGTTTGCGAAGGCGGTAGCGGCCATGAGCGTCACCAACAGCGGCGGGCATTACCGACGATGATATCGGCAACTATGGTGGTCAAAGGCGGCAAAGGAGTGAGGACTGGTGGCTGCTCGACTACATGGTTGTTGCGACCGATGGTGGCAAAGGCAGCAGTGGCATTTGGGTGGTAATGGGTTCATCATGTGGCTTTTGGGTTGAGAGGATGATGTTGGTGACACAAGCATGTATGAGATCTTCTTTAGGGTTTCCACGTCCAACTCTGGAAGTTTACTTAGCATGATCTTTGGTGGCTTTTGGTCAACCTTTGACTCCATATTTCTCCCTTCACAACTTTTTCCTGTGTTTGTGAGATATGGCATGCAAAAAGCAGATCAATTCCTCCCTTGAATGAACAATAACCAGCTTCTCAATGTTCTTTGAATCCTGAGCAAGAGTAAAAGATAAGAAGGTGATATTTTCAATTGCTACGCTACCCACCAATATTTTTCCATTTTTTCAATCCGAGGAAAGAAACGAAGAGCTTCACAACAAGCACGGCAGCGAAGCTTTTGAATATCTGGAGGTAGATTGTTATTTGCTAACCGAGAATCAGATTTGGAAGCTCGAATCTTTTTGGAATTTTCCCACAAGGAGCAATCTCATTCTCATAGTAATTCATACCAGACCAGCTTTTGAATTGCATGACGATTTTGGTGGCTTGGTGGTGCAGGGAGGTGGCAGCAAGGGGCGTTGTCTTGATGACGTGCATGATGATGGGTTGCATACTTGCGAGGTGTGGTGAGGTGCTAGCCTTGTCATGAAATGGTGGAAGTGAAGGCCTTGGGGTGCAGTTTGGAGGTTGAGGATGGAGGGGGATGACGTTTGGTGGCATTTATGGTGGCGTTTGACAAGATATAGTGATGCGTGGTGGAGGTGGAAGGTTGGTAGCGTCTTGGTTTTTGGTGCGAGGATACGTTGTGGTGGTAGATGCGAGCGGTAATGGTAGGATGCAGTTTTGGGGTATTTTGGTGGCGATTTAGTGGTGGCATGTGGTGGGGCAGTGATGAGAGTGGGTGCATGCATGGTGCATCGTGGGTGCTTTTCGTTTAGAGGTGCAGGGCTGATGCATGGTTGACATGATGGCTTGAAGTAGAAGGTGCTGGATTGTGGTTGGCAAGGAGGTGGCATTCATGGTGGCTTTGACGTGAGTGGAAAGAGAAGGAGCAACTACGGTGGGTGTGGGGGTCATGGTGGAGGCGCGGTGAGGATGAGCATGGAGGAAGGCTTAAGTAGGACAGTTTTATGGTAAGGCGTTTTGCATTGTGGAGGTATGGTGCTATGGTGGTGGTGGTGATGTGAAGAAGCAACATAGAGGTGAGGTTTGGTTTGTAGAGGCACGTTAGAATGGTGGAAGAAGAGATTCATTGGTGATGTAGGGAGGTGCTGTATTTGGTTAATGGTGTTAAGGTGTTTTGGTTAGGAAATGGAGTAAATAAGATGAGGTTAGAGGGCGTAATGGGAGAGGGGAATGGTGAGAGGTTCTGGAGCGTTGGTTGATGGCAGTTGGAGCGGTGGAAGATGATGAAGTTGTGACAGTGTATGGGAATGGTTTTGTGGTGGCTTTGGTGGTATTGTGGTAGCGTTTTGGAGGTGTTTCGGTGGAGGGTATTGAAGGTTGGTGCGGTGAAGCAACATATGGAGTCTTGTTACACTACTGGATTCGGCGAAGGTGAGGCATTTGGTGGTTCGGTGCGTTGAAGGAGGGTTGAAAGTCGATGGTTGCCATGGTTGGTTCTGCAATGGCTAATGTTGAAGACGACGCCGTGGTGGAAGGTGCTGGAGAGGTTATGGTGGTGGTTCTGGATGCTTTTGGAGGAGTGACGAGAGGAGGTGGGAGCATGGTGGTTGGCAGCGGAAGTGTAAGTTTGGTGCGTTGGAGTGGATGAGAAGGCGAGGCAGTGGCGGCAGTGAGCACGAGGTGTGACGTGGTGACATGGTGCGACGTGGAGGTAGGAGCAAGGTGCATGGTTGCTGTTTTTTTTTCTTTTTCATGCAATGAATGGATGAATGTACTAGCAAAATAAAAACATACCTGAAGTCCGTCTTTTCCTCTGTGCTTTCTTCGTTCTCTATTCTCAATGGTTTGTTCTCTCCTTTTCTCTTCTCAATGTCCGTGTTCTTAATGATCTGTCCTCCTTTTCTTTTTATCTCTCTTTTTTATATCATTATTGTTATTATATTATTATTATATTATTATTATTATTTTTTAAAATGAAAGTGGTTCAGAGAAGTTATCCATCTTTGACTCCTTATTCTTGTTATTTATATATTTTTTAATAATTAATTTTAAAGATGGATCTACCCAGGAATGAGACTGAAGCCATTCTCCAACGGTCATAATTTTTTTATTTATTATTAATTTTATTCTTATGAAGTGGAGAACGTGAGTTGTTTTGAGCAGTTTCACAATTGATATTTTATTTTTTAAGTTTAAGGAGTGAGAAATGGGAGAGTGGACTCATTCTTTATTGTTTTATATTATTTATTTTTTATTTATTTATTTTATTGAACGTGCCAATCAAGGAAGCAATTTGAAAGCAGTCTTCCTTTCTTGTTATTTTTATTGTTATATTTATTATTTTTTTTATTTTTTTTATTTTATTTTCAAATTCTGTTGTTTTAATTTATATATTTTTATTTTATTATTTTTTTGTTATTTTCGTTTTTCTATTGTTAATCATTATTTTTTTAAAAAAATAAATAAATTTATTTATTCATTTTTCATTTTTTTACTTCTTTATTTTATTTTATTATTGTATTTTTAATTTAAAAGTTTACCCGGACAAAATTGGGTGTTGACACTTCAAAATAAATATTTAAAGGAGAATGTATTTACAAAATATTTTCAATGACAATGTGTGTACAAAAGTTTTTTTGTTTTCAAAAGAGAACATATGTATAAAATTTTTGATATATGTACAAAATTTACAAATTTTCAAAGGAGAAAGTATTTACAAAAATATGTTTAGTTTTTCCTTTCAAAAATAGTCAATGCGTATATGTTTCTTGTAATCATTACATTGCTGACTTCCTTTTTTTTTGTTTCTGTAAAAAAAAATATGATTGATTGTTTTGCGTTATTTTATTTTATATTTTTTTAAAGAAAAATCTTATGAAATAATTTTATTCGTCATTGTCTTTCTATTTTCCTGTGAGGTCAACACCTTGATAGTGTGGAGAGGGTCTCAAATGAAATTTTTGATAAAAGTGAGGTTGAGACCATGACTGCATCAAGAGGGTCTCAAAATAAATCTTGAAAGAAGTGAAGTGAGTGCATGAATGCACAAATATATGCAATATTTCTCATTTTTGCTATTCTTGATTTTCTTTTCCTTTTTTTGAGAGATGCATGAGTACAATGAGAGTTCATCGACATATGTATGAAATCTTATAAAGGCATGATGATTTATGAGAATGCAAATATGTAATGCATACTTTTTCCATTTTTGTTTATTGTATGAATGATAATATGAAAATGCATATTTTTAATTTTTGTTTTTGTTGAATGCATGATGATAAGAAAATGCATATATGTTTTTTTCTTATTCAATGAGAATGCACACATAAAACTTCATTTTTCATTATTGATTTTCAATTTTTTTTAGAATGCAGGTATAAAACTCTATTTTTTATTGAAAATGAGAATGCATATGTTTCCATTTTTGTTTATCAAATGAATGATGATATGAAAATGTATATATGATTTTTTTTTATTTTTGTTATTGAATGAGAATGCATGCATAAAACTTCTAGTTTCTATTTGTTTTTCTTTGTTTTGATTGAGATGAATGCATAAACTATTTTTTTTTTATTTTTCAGTTTTGATTTTAAGAGAATGCATAAATGCATAAAACTCTAATTTTCATTTTTCCTTTTCAAATGAGAATGCATGAATGAATGCATAAAACTATTTTTTTATTTTATATTTTTTTTAAAATGTATTTTCAAGGAAAAAACATGTAGTAGAATGTAGTATGGATAACTTTGAAAATGTATGATACACGCTTAAATGTATGATATATATTAAGATATGTGATGTATGTTTAGATGTGTGATGAATGTCTAAATGTATGATACATATTTAGAAGTATGATGCATATCTAACTATAAGATACATGCAAAACTAATTAATGTATGCATGTCAATAATCTTTTTTATGCGAGCAAGTTAGAAAAAGAGGTACAGAAATACAAATTAATTAAGCAACAAAAAAAATTGTTTTGTTTTGCTTTTTTATTTTTTTATTTTTTATGCATGAAATTTATAGGAATTTATTTAGGAATTTTTTTGTTAGATTTTTTTTTTTTGAAAGTGCAAATACATGAATGCATAAAATGGACGTATGAAATTTGGACGCATGCAATTTTATTTTTTTTTTAAAAATGCATTAATGAATGCATGAAATTATTCTTTTATTTATCACTTTTCTTTTTAATGAAAATGTATGAAATTTCATTTTTGAAAATGTATGAATGAAAGCCATAAGGGTAAATTTTTGTTATTATTGTTTGATATCAACATTTTTAAAAGAAATGCATAAGTGCAATGAGAGTGCATATGCATGAAATTTTATTTGAGAATTCTTATGTAGATGCATAAATGAATGCATGTATGAAATTGATATGATTCATTTTTGTTTATTGAATGCATGATGCATATATGAAATCTATTTTTTATTGAATGAATAGTAATATGAAAATGAATTCTATAATTTTTATTTCTTTGTTTGTTTGAATAAGATTTTGAAAATGCATGAAAGCATGAGGCTATAAGGATGCATGGATGAATGCATTGACTCTATTTGAAACTGTTTTTTTTTTTTTTAAGAATGCATGTGTGATATTTACATGGGAGTACATATGGTGCATGAAACTTTAGATGAGAATAGATTCTATGAGATATGTATGGATATATGAAGTCCTGGGTGAATACATGAATGAATAAAACCTCTTTTTTATCAATATTTTTTCTTTTAAAAAGAAATATATGAAACGGTGGATGATAATGTATGCATAAGTGAATGGATGGAATCCCTTCTCATATTACTTCTTTTTTTTTAAAATGAATATATGAATGAAACTATTTTAAATTCTGTTATTTTTTTTTTTGGCAATATCATGGGGATGTATGGATAAATGAAATTCTATTTTGATTTTTTTTTAATGTTGTATGAATGGATGCATTACACCTTTTTTAATATTTAAAAAAAAGACAATATGCAATGCATATGAAAAAAAAATGAGATTAATGTTTCTTTTTTTTATTTCCCAAAATCAATTTTTAGAAGAAAAAATGAAAATATGAAAAGAAAAAATCATTTCCCAAAATGAGATTGATCTCTTTTATTTTTTGAAAAGGGATGTATTGTATGAAAAAAAAAAACGAGATTGATATTTTTAATATTTTAATACTTGTGTTATGAATGACACTGGATAATTGAACTGCAAAAAGTCTCCCTTAGTGCCTTAATTAGGGTCTGCCCTAGTGAGACTTAAGTTCTAGGCATGTAAATATGCTCACAAAGGATGACTTATCCTAATTTCCTATTAAGGTCACTAGAGCTATGGCCCCCTTTACCACACATCCATATTAGTCAGTAATGACAGTGTTTATGGACATGATAATAAAGGGAACAGACTCTAGTTAGAGTTTTCGCACACCTGGGTTAGGAAGTACATCTGCCCAATTTTGCTACACAACTTCTTTATTTCTAAGCTTCACAGACTCGAGTATAGGGCCTCACTCATGATATGCAATAAAGTGTGTGTGAAGGGAAAAAAATTCATGCCCACACCCCTACAAAACAACCAAAAAATTCCCAGGCAGATATATAACATGTCTTCTACCCTAGGGTTCAATATTTCAACAATACAAGTATTTACATACCTGGAATATGCTCCTGTGATGCAAATTAAAATATATAACATGCAATATATACAAAGAAAGGGAAATGTAAGCATTCAGAAAACCACACAAATTTTACTCATTTAATTAAATTGGTCTGACTCTCAAAATGTCACCACTTGAGTTAGCATATGTTGCAACTGGGATCACGACTGGGCGATCAAAAATTTTATTTTAAAAAATATTTAGATTGAGATTGGAGTCACCACCATAATTTATTATGGAAAACTATAGAAAAATAAAAAATAAAATGTCTACGAACCAAATTCAAGATTCGATAGTCCGTTACGCGTGAGGAAGGTATTAACACCCCCAAAGCGTCCGTTCTAAGACGGTACATTTAATTAAATGAGTAAAAATAAGTGTGGTTTTTTTTAAAATGTTATTTCCCCAAACATAATTACAATATAATCACAATTACAATGAATAAAAATAAACAAGTATATATATAAAAATGAAAACTAAAATAACAATAAACAAACAAATAACAAAGAAAAATATATTTTTATTTTTTTTATCCGACAATGATTGACCTTGGTCTTACGTTTTTCTATCCGTGATAGAAAATCAGGGTTCACGTAGTTCTAATTTGAGAATTTGTTTGGTGATGTTTGATATTTTAATTTTGTGAAATTTTTATATTTTTCATTTTGTTTTATCTATTTTTTTTTATTTTGAGAAATTTTTTATATTTTTTTTATTTCAAAAAACTTTTTTTATACATTCTTAATTTCGAAATTTGATATTTTATTAACTTTTGGAAAATATTTTATATACTTTTTCTTGAAAATTTGGAAATGTTCTATATCTTTTTATTATTTTGACAAATTTATTTGAAATAAAACATTATTTATTGATTTGTTAAGAAAACAAAGGAGAGAAAAAAAAAGTAATGGTAATAATAAAAAAAAATGGTTGAGGGTTTCTTTTAGAGTGCTTTGATAGAGATTAAGGTTCTTATTGAGTGCTCTGATGTTGTTGTTTGCATGATTCACTAAGATTTTGAATTTGCATTTTAGGGATGTTTTAGAATGGTTGAGATGGAGATTGTGACAGGAGCAACCCCTTGATTTTGTTTGGGATTGAGGGTGAATAAGTGCTCAGTGCTTCTATTAAATATTTGTTGATCTATGTAGTTTTGAGTTCTGTTTGAATGCTCTAATGTTTTTTCTTCCATGATCTACTGTGATTTAGGATTTTTTTTTTTTATCCTCTAAGAACAGTGTGAAACAACAGTCTCTAGAAAGAATTAAACAATGGGACGTGCTCAGAGCAGCATCCCCGGTATAACAAAAACAAGTAGGGACGTGCTTAGAGTAGCATCTCCGATATAACAAAAACAAATTTATAATGCAAATTTATTTACAAGCAACACAAAATACTAATATTCATAATATTGAAATTTCAACAGATCAAAAAAAAAAAAAACAAGGACAAACAAAATAAGAACAAAAAAAAA
>Ga0209700_104396_pt1 | contig 25443 bp, 10 predicted proteins | sample SiratroredBW_FD_187528 | JGI IMG/M metagenome (GOLD analysis project Ga0209700, IMG submission 187528) | Root nodule microbial communities of legume samples collected from California, USA - Siratro red BW (SPAdes) (version 2) | ecosystem: Host-associated > Plants > Roots > Nodule | place: USA...
AAAAAAAAAAAAAAAAAAAAAAAAAAGAGATGAACGATGAAAACGTAAAAGGTAAATTGTATATGTCCAGTATAGTGGATATTATTTTCTTATATTAAATTCTATGGTTTTTATCTCTCATCTATGTTTTTTACGCTCAGTTTGTTACATGTTCCAAAAAAATGATTTTTGATGTAAAATATTTAAGCGTTTATTTTACGGAAATAATATAAAAAAAATTCTCTCCATTTGATTCTCATTTTAAATTAGAAAGAAAGATAAATCTTATGTATATATTATTTTTGAAATGTTTATTTTTATTATAAAAAATCCATTTAATCGGCAATAATAAACTCAAATATGTTCCTTTGTTTCAGGTCAAAAATAACTTCTCCAATTTTCTTGGATTAGACTGAATAAAGAGATAAAAGATTTGAGATTTGGAGAAAAAGGAAAATGACAATGAACACTGACACACATATTGTCCTTGCCAATAAAACAAATTCATTTTTATAAATTTTTCTATTGACCAAATGGAGTTTAGGTGAGTTTCGTGGATATTGGGACAACCAATTACAAAATATTTAATAATAACTATGGCCTGTAGTTAAAATTATTGCTCTGTTTAGGAGTTCAATCAAGATTTGTTTTTTATTTAGGAAAGACATAAGTACTTTCGCATAAATCAGCCTTTTTCACAAAGTATAATTATAAAACTAATTCTAAAAAAATAAAAATTGAATTCCAAAACTAAGAAAAAATTATCTCAAAAAAAGGAAAAAAAAAATAGAAAGAAAAAAAAGACTAGGTAGTTTTTTTTTTTTTTTTCTTATAAAGCGGAAGTTATATTACAGGTCCGGTTGTCTTTCGACTCCCACTAATACCAAAATTTGTTTATAATACAGTAAAATTAATTTTATAATTTTAATCTTAAAATAAAAGCTCCTATTCAGAATGTTCAAAATTGTGAGCGACTACCACATAAATAGAAAAAAGTAAACAGAGAAACTTGCATGTATAGATAATAGAAGGTAAATAATATGAAAAAATTAATAAAATCTCGCATACAAAATTTATTGTGGTTCGAAATTTCAATTTATGTTCATAAATTTTTTTATCAGACTAAAATATTATAATTTCATGATTTCTCTCGTAACAAACTTTTACTTTAGTACAAATATGAAAAAGCTAACTTTTCATGATATAAAAGATCTTATTTATACTAAAATTATATATAATTGACTAAAGTGAAATACACTTAAACTAATAAAGAAGATTTTTTATTACTGAACTAGATACTCAATCAGTTTTACTAAATAGTCCAATTTTCAATACACACTAAAAATTAGATAATCTATTAAGACAATTTATCAAATATGATAAACTGTATTTCAAATTTTAAACGATCCAAGACATTAAGACGATGTAATTACATTTAGACACGATCTTATTGTCCAATATTCATACACAAGTAATTTCTTTTGAAATGAATCATGTTTAACATAGTCAAAGGAAATTTTGAACCAACTTCTTGTATATACTTTTGGGAAAATAAAACTAAAATAATTTTTTTAATGAATTAAAATTAGTTTATATATCCATCAAAAATAAAAATTTAAAAAATTGGGTAAAACTTTTATCAATTAATTTATATAAGTTCAGATTTTTTTCTGTCTCTGAAATGTTAGTCGAAAAACATGTTTAGACAAACCCTAACATAAATATCTCTTAATAAATATTTGAATCTTGAATCATCATGTTACTATAAACTAGTTTTAAAGCAGAGAGTTAGAGTAGCAATTAAAGATCACTTTTTACATGTTATATGGACACTTGATATAAGAAAAAATTATACTTAAACAAAGAAGACCTAAGATCTATGAACATATGGATTATTACATTAGTTCCTAATTATTTATCCATTGAAGGTATAGGATGGCTTACAATAGAAAGACAACAACATAAACCATTACCTAAAATGAAAATTCCAACGAATTTGTTCCTCTTAATGTCTTGGACCACCAACTAAGTACTAATTAGCTGCCGGAGTATTAGTGAGGCAGAAAAGAACAACAATGTTTCATGCAGACAGAAGCACATTCATGTGTAATATGCACAGTGTTTTGTTTGCATGGACTGTCTGTACATTGCTCTTGCTCAGAAAGTTGTTATTACACACTGGATTCACGCAAACCATAAAATTATTGTATATCAGGATTTGGGTCCTCCAGAGTTCATGCAGTTATAATTCTATGGTGCATAATTTTTCAAAATAATGTAATGCCCTCACAATTTTAAACAAAATGAAAAACAAATTACACAGTTGCATATTATGTTAAAGAAGGATTTAGTTTAAAAATGTATCGGAAAATATGTTATATGATGATGACCATCTTACATTTACATACTTAGAAAGATGGTAATTAACGTAAGCAAAATATAATTCAATATAAAATGAGAATAATTAAGCTACAAGGTAAAGAAACAAGTGCTTATCACAGAAATCTCCTAAAAGAAATTAATCTCAACATTTTAAAGAATTAGTCTTTAATTTCGAGCAGAAAGAAACTAAGTTATTTTTAATTACATAAACAAAAATGATAGTTTGACAACTCTAAATAAAAAAAAAACATTCATTTAACAAACCATCCTTATATAAATTCTATACGCAACATATGTAGTATACGTTTACTTGAGGAGTACGCTATGAAAGAGGACTTAGAAAAGGGAACCACAATGTACATTAATGATTAACAAATCGATTAAATATATCGCTGTATCTCTTTATAAAGTATCAAACTATTTATGAAATATATATAATCTGTAAATATTGAAAAGTTTAATTTTTGTGTCTGAGTTTTACGAAAGAAGAAAACCTGACTTTTGAAGTAATCAAGTTTTGTCTCCTAATTAAGTGACCCTATGAAACAGAAATTGGCCTTGTTTTTGCAGGTCCAAAGACCAACTTTTTGGGCAAAATCTTGAGCATTATATTAAATTAAGAAGAGAAACAGCAAGTTGTAAGCAAAGTATAGGATTGGTAGACCCTAGAGACATGCCAGCACCAACACCCTCAAGAAGATAGAATTAGCTGGCTATGGTACTTAACAAACTTTGTTTGATTCTTTATGCATTAGAGAAAGCAAACAAAGATCTAGATCACATTCAATTGCTTCCCCTACCATGGACATTGTTAACAACTGTGAGTAAATTTTCTGTCTACTGGTCTCTACTTTCTTAATTAATTTGCATTATAAGATGCCCCTCATTTGTCTGATTCTGCTAAGGACTAACGAGGATCATGCAAAAAATAATTGTCAACTTTCTGTAGAAATTTCCTTCGCTCTTCTCTATGCAATTTTCCAAAATAAACTAATACATTCCCCCATTTCCTAGTTGCTCCATTTTAAAACAAATGGTTTTCCCAGTTTGATATTTGAAGAATCTAATAGGATAAGAATATATTGTGAATAGGAGAACGTGGGGTTCTGAGAATGACGCAAAATGAATCGATGCTAAATTCAACACACGTATACAATCTAGAATTAAGTAAAGTGTAGACATGTAACAAATAAAAATGAAAAAATGCTGTGTAGACAAGTTGTGGGTCTATGAATTATGGTTGGAAAGTTTTTTTTGGTGTATCCAGGAAGGGGACATATTTCTATGGGTGAGCATACCTCATTCATGAGCTAAGTATGGTACCTTATCTTGTACCATTGTCATCTACCTCGTCTAATTTATGCATGCATGTATCTGTAGGATCAATTCGTTCAGACATGATCCGCACTAGAAGAGGCAAAAAGGAAGGAAGAAAACTTAGTGAAAGGAGTTTTTCTTTTGGAGAAATATTACATGTTTTTCCCCACACTTTTTGATACATTTTTTATATTGTTGAAATTTAGTAAAATTATAAAATTTTTGTAACTCTTAATTCTTGTTAAATGGATTTTATTCAAAATTTCATAATTTTTAATTAGTAATAGAATTTTTTTCTAAAATATGTTGAGTCTCATCTCTGGATATATGTACACAATAATTTGATAACTCATTTTTTGATATAATAATACTGGGAATTTGATTATTGTTGGTATGTAAAAATATTTATTGATTTTTATCTCTCGTATCTCTTAGATTTAGAATTTGTATTTTATTTTTATAATTGACTTATAAGTACACATGTAAAAGTGTTTTATTAATTCATAACAAAGATTAATAAATACACAAAAGATATATCTACATATGTATTAATGATCTTTATCCAAATGGACATTGATATTATACTCAATTAATTTAGTATTTTTTTAATATCCGAATATATTTCAACAATACTCATGAATATGAGTTTATTTTTTCATCCTTACTTATTTTTCACCATTATTGTCACAAAATTTTTATAATGTCTAAATAGATATTCTTATCTCTTGTTCTAGTAAGATTGAGTTGTAAATTTTTATATAATATTTGTACCTTTCATTTTTAGAAGTAGGGTTTAGGATTAGAAGTAGGGTTTAGGATCTGATAACCTAAATATTTGACTTTGACAATGACAAACTTAAACTTAAAATACAATTTCTTAAATCATTCAAGTAAATCATCTTACATAATTACGTAAAAAAATACTTACTGTTTTTACAGGATCTAAGAGGGGTCTTCAACTTACGGGCATTGTCATTGGTAATCTCGATCTTGAACAATTGTTAGTCATTTTCCTAATGATGCTTCTCGTTCTTCCGTTTCACAGACAGGAGAAGTTTCTGCAAAAGAGTTTCTGATGTCAAAGTAAGTATATGGGAGTCGAAGTGCTGGCTATAAAGTGGTATGGAAAAATTATCTTTTCTCTTGAGCTAGGGATCTTATTCATAGGGTGGAAAAGTGCTACTGCATTGATGTGACATGACATGGCCAGGCTTACTTAGATCCATATAATTACTGTAAGACTGATAGGATATTAGCTAGGATTTGAATCATTACTGTCAGACTGACAAGAAACAGATATGTTAGTGCTTTTCAGGTTGCTTTCTTCGAGATTAGTTCAAGATATTTAATCTCGTTCTAAGTTGTGTAGTCATCATCCTGGACCATTAGGTACTCGTCTTTAACCTTGATGATGTCGTCCTAGACCAGATATGGTCTTCCCCGTACACTTACACAAATAAATTTCATTATAATTGAAATAATATATTACATCCATTCCGAAAGCGTCACAATAATTCTCTTCAATTATTTTATTTGTAACTGAAACAAATTTCATAATATGGCCAACTTTATCCATACTAACGAAAATGTCCACTTTAGAGGATATAGTTAATATAAATTATGTTAGTTTATTTTTATGACAAAAGTAAATTTTCATCAATTCTGTTATTTTATTTTTTATGTCATTTTTATATATTTTTATTTTTTGTTTTCTCTCTCTTCAACTAAACTAAAATGAATACATGGTTTATATATATTCAATCCTTTATTTGTATTCTCAATATAAAATTCTCATATGTTTTTATTCATTTTTTTTTTCATCTTTCCATTTCTTAATATAGTATTTATTTCATAATATGATATTTTTATTCTAAAATCATTGATTGCAATTCTTTGAAACAAATAATTTACATTAAAAACAAAAAAGAATTTTAATGTCACATTTATTTTCAACTTATATGGTTGTTGTTATAAAAGAAATTGTTTTAATTTTTATAACTCAAAATCTTATACAAAACTCGTTTTTTAATTTTAAGACTTTGCTATTTAATATCAGCATATTCTAATAAGAGTTTCCTTTAATATTCAATTCTTAATTTAGGAGAGGTTAACACGTATACATTAAAGATGTTATAATTTAACTTAAAAATGATATTAAACAATTAGTTGATTAAGGTAAGTCTCCCCTCAAACTCAAATCAGGTATCTCTAACTTAAAGAAATTGCTCTAGAATGATTTTATTGGGGCTGTTACCTGCACTATACAAATTCCGACATGTAATATACAAGTTTTTAAAATACTAAAAATATACTTGTTATTTTTACTTTGAAATCAACATAGAGTAATGGTTTTTGACTTGGATGCTTTCGCCACTTTTCTTGTACTGTGTGCGTTAGAGAGAGTTCCTTGGCTCGCACCAACTCCAGGAACACCGTGTTTCCACAGCCTCTGACAACCACAGTAACTAACGACCTTACATTTTTAGAACCACTTACAATATTGCCATGTTTGGTTCACTCAGTACAGAATGATAACTTTGTCTACCAAAAAAAACCTATAGAATGATAACTGCCATAGATTTGGTTCTCAAACTGTTCCGGCCATCCCTCCACGCCATGCAATGTTCCAAATAGTATAGATTAAGGCATTGGCATCCCAGCCATCCACCTCGATCCTTTGCTCGATTTTCATTCGGTAATTGCAAAATTATCAACATAAAAATATTAAGGAAATTTTGGTATTTTAAAAATTTACATAGTGTAGGTCACAAATTTTTGTTAGTGCAGGAAGCAACTGGCTTTTATGGGATGTGCTTTAGCCCTCTAATCATATGAGCTCATGATTACGACTGCTTCTTCTTGCACCTCCAAGCCTTCTTATGGCACTTTCAAAATTTTCAAAAGTTCTAACATTTTCCTTTCGGTTCCAGAATATATATTTGGAATGAGAATATATTACAAAACAATTTATTTTTTGAATATGTTAATTAAATTCCAGAATTTAGCATTCTGTAAGTCAATAAAAGTATTTCGAAACGAATTATTCTAAAATAAATTTGGAAAGTGAGACTCTGTTACAGAATAATTTATTCTAGAACTTATTGATTGAGTTCTGAAACTGAACATTTTATAAGTTAGTGTTCCGGAATTAGCTGTTCTGGAATAAATTTTCATTGTATTATTATTCTGGAATAGTATATATCGTAACTCAAAAAACCTGTTTCTATTTCAGAACAGGTAGTTTCGGAACAGATGTTTTAAGTTATAAAACATTCTGTTCTAGAATAATAATTTCTAAAATTGGAAGTATAGAGACATTTTCGTCTCTACATTATTATTTTAAGGGTAATTTAGACAATTTCAAAAATTTTGGGGTGCCTAAAAAAGGCTTGAAGGTGCTGGAAGAAACAATCCATAATTAGTAATCTTTTTTTTGAGGTGTGCTTATGTAGTCCAAAGTGATGGGTTGGGGAAGGTGGAAATCGGTCGGTTATGAACTGGGATGTTTATGGCCGTGCCTTGAACAAGATGAGTTGAAACATATGGCGTGCCAAGAGTACGGAGTCTTGGGTCAGAAAAGGAAGAAGACAAAATTTACAAAGCCATAGTTACCATGACCACTCCATGGCTTAAAGACCAAACTTTCCCTTGTGTTGTCACTCTTGCCGTTGTATCAACCCTTATCTATGTTATTTTTGAGGGAGAAAATATTTTTAATTGAAAAGTTATTTTTGCATAAAAACATCTTTTGGATTATATAATTCAAATATATTTTTGGATTACGTAATTCTAAAATTAAAAAATAATTTTCACATTCTCCAATCTCGAATATTTTTGAATTATATAATTTAAAAGTTTTTTATGAAAAAAATTAATTTCTAGATTATACAACTTATAAGTTTTCTTCATGTAAAATATAATTTTTGAATTATGTATTTTAGATTTCATTATTCGAAAACCAAAAAGGTTTTAAGATTACATAATATAAAAGTAAAAAAAGGAAATTTTATATTTATAGTGGTGCAAAAGAAAATTAAGGGGTGTAAAATGAAATCTCTAATTTACAATAACATTCATCATAGTGGGTTGTATTGCATAGACTCATTGGAAGGACGAATTCTTCCTCCACTCCCATACCTTCTTCCTGCATCTCCATAAAAAAAATTATTCTCAAAGTACCCATATTAAAATAACCAAAATGACCTTGAATATCATCCGGTTGTCATTTTGTTTTGCAAATGACAACAAGGATCTCACCTCCATCCAGTTCACATTATGAAAAAAATTGTAAACTAGATGGGGTGTCATCCGGTTGTCATTTGCAAAACAAAATGACAACCGGATGATACCATATTCGGTTTACATTTTTTCAAAATGTGAAACGGACGGGGTGTCATCCGGTTCACATTTGCAAAATGACAACCAGATGACACTCCCATCCGGTTCACATTTTGAAAAAAAATGTAAATCGGATAGGGTGTCATCCGGTTATCATTTTGTTTTGCAAATGATAACCAGATGGCACCCCCATCCAGTTTACAATTTTTTTCAAAATGTGAATCGGATGGGGGTGTTATCCGGTTGTCATTTGCAAAACAAAATGATAACCGGATGGCACTCCATCCGGTTGTCAAACTCTCAAATCGTAAAAGTCGTCATTCGTCGTCAATAGTCCCCCTATCACCAAATTAACTACTCTAATCAACAATACCACTCACAAATTGCTAATAAACATCAATAATTGCTTACCTAAAACTTGTTTGAAGCTTTAATTTAAGATTTGGACGGTACCGGTGATATAGTAAACGACGGATGAGAATTATAGAGGTGAAGAAAATAAAAGATAATACTAACTTTTTCAATTTTAAAGTAAGGATATATGTGTAGTTTATATTTAGTATGGAGGTGTCCATTGGAAGAGTAGAGAGTGTTGGGCTGAATTAAAATTTGTTAGATCATTTAAAAAAAAAAAAGAAATAAGCCTATGAGTCATGAGAATTTCTTCCTGCATGCTTTTCATCTTGCACCTCCATAATTCGAAAGATATATTTCTAAAATTTATATTTCAGATTATACAATTTAAAATAAAAATATATATATTTTTTAAATTGTCTAATTCAATTATATTCCATATTATATAATTCAGAATATAAATTTATATTCAGATTATATATATTGATACAAATTTTTTAATCCAGATTTTATACTATAAAAAAATTATATTTCAAATTGTGTAATCTAAAATAAGAAAAGTTAAAAAAAAGTACAGTTGAAAAAATAAAAAGGATAAAATGATATTCTCACTTTTCCTAAGTATAGAATGGAGGTGCAGTAAGCAGTCCATGATACTTTAACATATCTTGATTAATAATTACAAAAGCCCATCTACCAATTGGACACTATGATACACAATGAAGTTTGTTGGAAATATTAAACGGAAGATATAATAATTTGAAATCAGTAATTTTAATTTATTAATATACTAATAATAACACAAATGTTCTAAGAAGATGATAAAATGGTAGTGAAGATGACAAATAAAACCTTTATTTGTTATAGGAGTAGTAATAAATAAATGAAACAAATATTAAAAGAAAAGAATTAATCATAGACAATTAAGATAAATTAAGTGATATGAAATTCTTAAAGAAGGGGTTCCAAATAATGAGGTCGAATAGTAGTGATTTTTTTTTTTTTATGTTGATGCTTATCAAAGTTAATTAATGGATCCAATTATAGGAATATAATGAACATGATACAAGCATTGTTCCTATATGTAATCTTTTTGTTCTTAGTTAGTGTTTTGTTTAATTTCACTTTTTGCTAAGTTTGTTTCTTCTAAATTTATAATGTTCTGTTGGTAAGAAGAATCATCCACAAAAGGGAAAACTATATATGGTGAGGTGTATTCGTTGGATTTGATGAAGAAAATATACAAACATTGACAATGGCACCAATAATGCAAAAAAAATGTTCCACCGTAGCAACCAAGTTTACACGAAGGTTTTAAAAAGCTAAAGTTGTTCAGAAGTTAGCTCTCACTCTCCTCCTTAGCTAAAAATTTTAAAAAAGCTTCGTTTTTCTTATGGCAATTTTTTTAATACAAAAACTTTGGTCTCAAATGATTAACATTTTTCTTGTCGTAAATTGTGCATCACTTTGTCGCATTATATATGCTTTTATGATGAAAAGTTGTTGTTTTTGAAAACTAGTTCTAGAATTTGGCTTTTAAATGGGGCCTCAGGGTTAGGCTATAATTCTTGAACAACAACAAAAACAACATGTATTTTTTGAACGAAAACAAGATCAGTGATTTCGCTTTCTTTTAATCATGCAACTATTTTTCAACTACAAGTTTGGAGCTAAAGAACTACAAAAAAAGAAGAAAAAGGAGTTTGGAGTAAAGCTATGAGATAATGAATGAGCACAGTATTTCAGCTTTTATACGACACAAATTATTGAATATGAACTAAAGAGGTTTAGATATTTATCATGCAACCTGGTGAAAAAAGTAGTGAGAATGGGATATGAAAAAAAAAAAAACGTTCACATGTGGTAATGATTATGGAATAGGTAGGTTAAGTAATGTATAGTTATATACTAGACAAAAATGATAAGCATGCATGGATATTTGGATAAGATTAGAAACTATAATGAAAGAAGTGAAGGTGAGAACATTAGCATATGATTAAAGTGGTCCAATGGAATATATGTTATTTTGATACGAAATGGAGTACAATCATATCTTTTGGCACCCAGTAGTAAGCATTGCTTGGGCTACACCAATAATTACAAAATTTTCAAAATACAAAAAACATTAAGAAACAAAGAAAGTTTGTAATCATCATCATTCACCTTAAGCATCATTAGGTGAGGTAAACTTGAGATTTGTCCATTTGTGTTCTCTTTTGAAAGTTAAGTTCTAACTAAAAGGCCAAGATTACGTAAATTTTGCTTTATTCATATCTCTTTTTCTATTCTATCTCTTAGAGTTTTAAGTTTCTAACTTTTATTTTATTTAACTAAAATTGAAAACAAAAAAGAAAGTAAGCTTAGCTATATATTCTTACCAGGATTTGAGTATAAATTGAAGAAGGTTACAAGAAATATTCTAACGTTCAAATTAGTAGATAATTATACAACCCAAAATCAATGAATAACTAACTTGATTATCATGAAATCTAAATATAAGTGTCTAAATATATAATCGCGTTTAGGATCAACCGTGTCTCTCAAACACTACTATAACTGTTCTGGATATTTCGAGTGCAGGTACACTTTATATATTCGCTTTGAAATTAAAACTATAATAAGGTTAGCTTGTTGGTTAAAAGAAAAAAAAAATAGTTAGATGGAATTACAACAAATTATTTATATATGTATTCTCAATAAAAAAAACATCCTGGGAGGCACAAAATGAAAAGGTTTTTTCTTGTCTTGGATCACATATTTTATCTCATAATATAGTTTATGATGATAACGTTTTATGTTTTAAACGAAGCTGCAAATTTGAGCTTTAAATGGGCCCTCGGAGATATGAAAGTGTATTTTGTCAATGTAAAACAAGATCCGCGATTATCTCTTTTCTTTATCATAAAACTTCCGACAATTTGGAAAAATAAATTGGGATTACAGATATAAATAAACTATAAACTATAAGCTTCAGAAAATTTTATTTCCAATTACAATGAATGGGATAATAAAATCCTCAATGCATTTTATGTATAAAAAGTTCATTATAATTTTGATCTAATATAATTCTTTTAATAAAAATTTAATTCTCAAATTATAAGATTTAATGAATATATATCAAATCGATCCATAAAAATAGCATTTAAAAAAATTAAAAAATTGTAAAGAAAATTAAAAAATATATCTTTGATAATTTTTAAAAAAAATGTATATTTAAGAAAAAATAATTATGAAAAATTGGTTAAATTAATTTTAAGCTGTTAAATATTGACACGTGAATCCATCATTTCTATACATAATAAATGGTTATATCATTATTTATTTATAAAATTGTAGAAATTGATTAAATTTGATCTTTTATTTTAGATTTTTAGAAATAATAAATTAGGTAGATTTAATTATGAACTGTGAATAGTAGATTAGAAAAAAATTGTTTCATGTAAAAACTATTCATAAAACTTTAGTTCGAAAACACTCTAAATATTTCAAACTTTATTTAACACGAGCCCCCAAAGGGTTTGCGTTTCTATTATCCATGAATATGCATTTTAACAAAAAGTAGAAATCCTTTACATGGATTTGACTGTGTCTCTCTGTTGTTAATTAACTTTGTTAAAATCCTCAGTTTATTACAGAAAGTTAAAATGCTTTTTGAAAATTCATTTTTTATTAGTACTAAATAGGGAAATTCATCTTTGCTAGATGACTGACATGAAAATTTGAAAGGATCACACACATAAGAATCATATAAGGAAAATTTGATGACTATATTACTTTGTTCTTTTTGTCTTCTTAGAGTTAAGTTCTAACTAATAAAAAGGATAAAAAAACAATTTTGAAATTTGAAATTTCCTTCTAAACTTGAATGTCTTTTTTTTTTTTTTTTTCTCCTTAGCATGTATGATCTTGAATCTTCTTTGTTTGAAAAAGGAAAAGTTGAAACACAGCATTATCTTTGGAAGAAGAAAATTGCAGTGTAAAAGATCTCCATCCATTGCTTTCAGATTGAGGGTATAGTAAGCTATCAAGTGGGAATGATTATTGGTTTGTCACTTTCCCAAAGTAGTTTAACCTAATTGAGTATTGAAAATCTTGTTGATTGGTGATATCATGGGTATACTCTCAAATTGTTAGCCCTCCTTTCCCTTTTATGTATTAGTCTCTCAAATTGGACCCATTCTCTCATGCAATCAATGTAAAATTTGAGGACATGAGTAACAAAGAAATAATGGTATATGGTAATACACTTTTTTTTTTCTAATTAAGATGGGGCCACTTATATAAGAGCCAATTATGGCAAAGATTGGTGGGAGAATCAAAGAGACAGGATGAGAAAAAGAAAGAAAGATATTTGATGCAGAGAGAAATTGGCTTGGCAATGTTTGTAGGGTCAAGAGCTAAGTGGAAACTGCAAAAGTAATTACATACCATGTGATAGAAATTGCACATAATGCCTTGTACTTAAAGCAAGTGTAATCAGTGAAATAACAATTGCATGCAGATAATTACATGGTTTAATTTAATTCTTCATCTGTCATTAATTGATCTAATTTAAATTAATCAATTATGGTCAAAGTATGCATGTGAGCAAAAATTTAATGAGAAACAGACACCTTCCCTCTAGATCATAGTAATCTATTTGGTACAATCCACCAAACATAGCTTCATATCATATGTCATTGTTTCACTATTTTGAAACTGATACTTGATCTCTTTGAAACCAGAGATTGAGACCTCAAACCAAAGCCATACAATTGAAGATATATCCTCCATTCAAATTCAGTTTGATCCTCAGAATAGTGACATTTCTTTAAAAAGAGTGTATTTTGGTTAACTCAAATGACAGTTAATAGTTCTTACAGAAGAAAAGGAACTATCCTTCTATCTTTTTATTGAATAAACATAACCTCTTATGTAACTTATTTTTGTCCCTCTTATTGACAAAGAAAATATTAAATATATTTATCTTTTATTTCATATTTTCAGAACAATTTCTTCACCATATATGAATTGGAATAATTTAGTAGAAAACAATGTGGTATCAAAGCCAAAAAAATGTAGTGGAAAGTTTCCAATCCAAACAAAACCCAGAAAAAGCAACTTTCCTTAAAACAAACTCAACCTACTATACATCCAAATTAGCTGAAGTAGTTAGGAACAAAATAACAAAATAATAAAATAAAGGTAACTCCCTTGTCTGGCTATTTAAAAATAGAGCATGTCATGTCTACATAATTAAGCATTTGAACTCTATATTTGCAGCATTATTATCGGAATCTTTCTTTTTCTTCTTCAAACAAAATTATGAGAGAAGTGCTTTGCCAACTGTGTAGCTGTTTGTTTGCATGTTTTCTCATGGCGACAATGCCAAATTTTGGCTTCCTTTTGCACAAAATATGAAGGGAAAATCCCTATGACTATAAGAAACCAAACAAGTACTAAAGCTTAAAAATTCAAAAGGAAACATTCCAAACAATTAGTAACACAATGGAATTGTTTGATGACTCGCATTTTAGAGATCCAAATTTTTATTACGCTTCTTTCACGTCTCTCTCTATCTAATCGCTGTTTTTAGCATAAATATAAACAACTATGAAACTTCAATTTTAGAGAAGATGAATTTCAACTTCCATCCAATCACTGTCCTCCTAACACATTTTAATTTCAAATCTTCCCAAATCTTAGGTGCAAAATTTACATGCTCATATCCTATTAACATAACCACATTTTCTAATATTCAACTTTCTTATGTTATTAATAAATTAACAACCATAATTCTTATTTATTTATATTTATACTACTATTAAAATTGTATTTATATATACAAAATAATAATATATTAATAAATTTAATCGTATATTTTACCGGTATATACTTATCTTTATATTGAATCAATATTTCTCAAAAATATGTTTTCTTGGTAGAAATATTTACTTTTATATTTAAAACATTAATTTTTAATTTTTCATTCAAGTTTCAGTTAATATAATATTTTAAATAAAATAAAGAAAAAAAAAAGTATCACTTTATTAAAAAATATGAATTAAAAACATAAAAGAAGTTAATGTCAAATTAAAAAGAATTTGAGCATCGTTTATTAAAAAATATACTAGATAAATATCTATTTTGAAGTTAGAAGCAATGCGATTGTCATCCATATAACTTCAAGAGATGTAAATATAATTTCTCCTATTTGTATACGTATTATAAAATGCCATTTGATTAATATTTGATGGTCTTCATTTTTTAAATTTTAAAATAATTAAAATAAAAAAATAAAATTAAAACTGAAGTTGCACTGAAATTAGAAAAATAACCCCAAAAGGACTACCAAGTGTGTTCGAAAGCCTACACTTTACATAGAAAAACGTGCGTGTTTCAGATGGTTTCCATGGTTACTTCACTTTTCTCCTGATCACTTCCACGATCACCAGAAACATGATAAGGAAAAACCTCTTTTTTTCATTGTTAATGATGAGTATTGATTAAAAACAATAACAATGGAATGTTTAGGTGTCAATGCTACACAATATACCACTGAAATTATAGAATACAAACATGTTTCTCCATTTCTGTAATATTTTCTTTACCAAGCTATTTCTTACATGTTTGACTAACCCCTCAGGCACTGCCACGACCAGAGGTAGCCTTCCCAACAATGACCTTGTGCAAGATTTGAACGTTGATTCTCTTCATAAAAGATTGGCCAACCTAGCACCATACCCAAATTTGAACAGGAAGGATTGTGTCAATAGGAGGAAGATAAAAAGGCATTGAAAAAGAAGATTAATCATGCGGGAACATGAAAGTGTGAAGACTATTACAAAAAGATGTTCTTGTGTTCCCGTGCCAATCATCACATTCTGCTCTCTTATACAAGAACCAGACTGGAATGAAAAATGAAATTATACCACACAAGCAACAGAAAAATTAAGAACTCGCCAAAATAAAAGAATTTTTTTATAAAATAATAAAAACACAAATACCTTTGAGTTGGTAGGCAGTCAGAATTGCTTGCCTTTGCCGATATGAGCTACTACCTCTACACCAAATTAATTACAATGTTAAATCAATTATCAAATCAACAATACAGTATTCTACTCTACTAAACTCCAGTAATTAGTTCAGTCAGCTTACGTAATTTTTTCATTAGATACTTCTTCAATATTTGCCACTGATTTAAGGAGGTGCAGTAAATTATAGCCTTGAATTCAGAGGAGAAATTCTAACATGCACTCGTCTATATTTTATACACTACATACACGTAACAGTGCAGATAAATGTAGGAAATAAGCTCTTAAACATTGAAGATAAATTGCCGTGGTACAAACAGAAGTTGTTGACCGAATTCTTTATTTTATGGGTTTAAACAGCATGCACTGGATATTTCTGAAAGTCTTGTATGCATGGATGGACAGGTCAGCACAGCCATTTCCATCCACAATATGGTAAAGAATTTATTTAATAATTGACAAATAGATTGAGGAATGCATGCATTAAATTGATTAAATTGATAGTATGTGTCACATGTCAGAATAATCTTTACATAAATTTCTCAAGTTCGCAAAAGTATGACATTAAAAGGAACTCATGTACGTATGATATGACTACGACAAGAAGAGTAAAAAAGAGTGATATGAGATGTCATCACCAAGTCTAGAACTACCAGCCTATTGTTCATGGTTAAAAATTAGAATAATCCCCAGAACGTACATGTAAAAAATGCTTTTATTGTGCAGCTTATTGCAATATTATCCCCTGAGCCATATTATGCACCTCCTTATGCCGACAGGCCTCCTAGCTTTCACTTTGATTTTCTTTCCCTATACTCCTTGTTTTAACTTTCTCCAAGACTTTTTTAGCAATCATGGTAAGCCAAACGATTCATTCCGCAAACCTACAATTTTCAACGGTAAGATAAACAGTTAACACCAGGCCCCCATTGGAAAAGCTTATATTATCACAAAAGATGGTTTTGAAAATCAGGGTTGTGGGACATTAGCTTAAGCCAAAACAACAATAAATACACACACAGAAACAGAGAGTGGATTGATGTAAAGGAATGCCACTCATACCTCACTTTTCTTTGACCATGACAACCAAAGCAGTCACATGGACAGCCACTTCCCCCATGGTGGGCCTCACCATTTGTCAGAAGTAAACACTCCAGTAGATTTTCCGGATTATCTATAAGAAGTGCTTCTGCGGCAACAAAGATTCCTTCTCATGTTGTTCCGAGGTTGACCCGGTTTGCCACCCACCCTACTGCTTCAAGCAATGCCACCTCTGAAGCAAAAAAAAAGTAACATTTAAATTTTGGGGGCCTGCTACTTTTGTGTCATTTTGTAGTTATCTTCAACATGAAAACTTTATCTAACCAGAACATATAGTGGCATATGTAAACCATATATTCTGTGAGACCTGTTTCCATGATGACGAAAATATTATGAATGTCAACAGTTTTCTTGACAGATGTGGTCTTCGGAGCACTTTTTATAAAAGAATTTCTTAATTAACCAGTGTTCTTTTTTTATCTTTCAAATAGAGAACAGATAGACGGAGTTACGATTGAACATTACTAGGATTATTCCTATAGATATGGAGTATCTTTTGTCTTTTAGATTTATCTGTAGCTATGTTTTTCTTTTCAGGAGTTCAAAAGAAATTAGAAGGGGATGGTTGGTATTGTGAGCTTGTTGGAAACAGAAGAATCCTATACTTGAATCAACTTTAGAAAGTGAGGCCAAAAACTGGCCTGGAATAGGTTTCCACTTCAAGATTGCGAAGCAATCACGTGTATCAACAGTCTTCTAAGAAAGAGGGAGACCAAGTAATAACAAATATTGTTCAGAAATTATTGCACTTGGAAGTTGGAATTTCTTGAAAATGGATTTATGCCTTGTTACTAGCTCACACTGGTTCTTGTTCTTAATATCTGTTGATACGTGGAATGGTGTCAAACTTAAAAGACTTTCAAAGACAAGTGATTTACTGAATACTAAATGTTTATCTGATGATAAGAACATGAGAATTGTCATAGAACAAAATATGAATAATTGCTTATATATGATGCCCTTCTTTGTGAAGCAAAACTCTTGAGGTATCTCCTATTAGCTAGTGCGTCAATGTTGACGTAGTTCTGAACTTGAGAAACAAGAATAAACTCTTTTTTGTAAAGAACCTATGTGTACTCAAACTCCTATATCGAGCAGTTTTCTCAAAAACAGTTGGACCTTTTGGTCAACAGAATTCGGAAACTAAACTGAACAGTATGGCCTTTCGAGGTGATAGAGGTCAGGTGGTCAAACTGTAAGATACTTCATCTTGTTCTACTCAAACAATTGATCATGACAAGCAGAATCTACACAATGCATGGTGTTATGTCATATCAAGACATGAAGCATCAATTAGATGCATATACAAAAGTCATTGACTATTGTAGGATGCCTTTTCCACTTTCAAGTGAGGACGTTAAGTTAAAAGCTCCTTCCGCAGAACTATGGTCTTTTAAGACAAAAAGAGTAAATTGCTCCAGCCACAATATTTCCTACTGTCGTTCTTTATGTTTCTTTTATATTGACCATCAATTCAGTTTGCTTTAAATTTCTAAATATCTTGCTTCAGCGCTTGTTTGGTATCAACATCATATCAGTTTCAACAGCTAAACACGAGCCACAGAAATTTAACTATAATAATCAGTCCTAAAAGATGCTGAGACTGTGGGTCAATATTTAAACTGATACCATAGGCATTTACAAAGCCTGCAGCCTAGCACTTGATCTACCCAAAGCGAAAAAAAAGAACAAATTGTGGAATAGGACTAATACATGTCTTGGTGAATATTTCTGGCAATTAGTACTTCAATTTTCACGGACGAGATAGAAACTAAGTTTGAATGTAATGAAGCTTAGTCTTCTACGTTATTATAAAGTATAAATTAATTTGAGAATGTGATTCAAAACAATTCCCATTACAAATGATTCAAGTAGACGCTTGTAGTCCACTTCCTGAGTTATAGTTATGCTAATAAATTTGCAATTGCTCCTCCTTTCAAAGCCTAAGAAACCCAAGTAAAAGATGGAAAAAATACTGATGATTCATTGGAATCAAAGAGGACATAGCAGTCAGGTCTCTTCCAATATCCGTTTTTGTTTCTCTCACAAGTCACGAAATATTTCACTTGGAATAAGGGAAAAGTAGAACAGCCCTGGAAAAAAAATCTGATAAATCCTTAAATTGCAGAATTCTACAGAGTTGAAAAGAGGCACATTACATTAGGGGTGCATCGGCAAAGACGTCAACCAGCATGCCATCATCACTACCTTCCATGGCAAGCAGTTCAGCCTCCATCTCTTCCTCATTGGAAAAATCTCGTCTTTCAAGCTTGGCATGAGCTGCAATATATATCATTTTCTGAGCTCTTTCCAAGGAAATTCTAGAGTGCTTCTGAGAAAAAATCTTCCTGATGAAAGAATAATTATTCTTAAATCCACATGAGGTTGCATGCAGAAAAATGAGCCTCACTGCAAGCTTCCGTAGGGATTTGAATTCGCTGAGGCAAGTTTCCCAAACAAGTCTACTGCTAAGTGGATTTGCTACCTTCATCTTCCCTGTAATGGGGTCTTGTTGTTTCATCTGCACAGCCTGTGCATAAAGAGGGTCAAGCCCTTCTGATCTCCACTTCATGAGCTCCATCAACACAACATGAGCTTCTTCTCGTGAAGCCAGCCTCGTCAATAACTTATCAACATCTTTCTCTTGTTCACGAGTTAAGCACTTGAACGGAGGAAGGTACTTTCCACTTGCATCTTTAACCAAGTAAAGAGGATCAAGTATAAATGCAGCTGACCATGCAGGGTGATAATTCTTCCTGAATCGATTTTCAAGTATTTCTTCCACAGGTTCTACCGCAACACTGTACTTAACACACCACTCCTTCACCTTGGTTCTAACCTCCTCCCAGAGAGGCAAACACCGACCAACCAACGGCCTCTCAGCCTCAATGTCCTGAACCACTCCTCTGATGAGCTTCACCAGCGAATAAACCGCCTCCAATTCATTCCAGAACCCATCACTCTGAACAATCCCAGCAATCTCTCTGGCCAATGGGTCCTCCATACACGCCACCTTAAACGCCTCCTCCATCACCACCATTTGGATCACGGCAGCACATCTCAGGAGGTCCTCCAGCATTGGAAACACAGATGCAAAGTCCTTCAACACGTCACATTTGGGAGAGGGAACACGAACGAGCCCAGCACATTCCAGCTCCTGAATCCGGTACCTGATAAAACTACCCCTAACCTGAGACTCAGTGTTGATAAAATTAGCAACCTTGAGAGAATTCTCAGTGACAACCCTGAAAAGCGGAAGGTTGTTGCTAAAATCCTTGATCAAACCAGTGAACCCCTGAACCTGACAAGCAACATTCACCATCCAATGGTTCTGAACCTCCAAGTTCCTCAACGCCTTCCCCTTAAACCTGTCTGCAACAATCCCAACACACCCCTGCACATCACTTCCACAAACACCCTTCACCACCTCCCACAAAATCTCCTCAGCATACTTAGACGACATCACCCCCCCACCACCAAGCACCACCTTGTGGAACACGCTAGTCCCATTCGGAAGGTTCACTATAAACTTCGCCACACCATCCTCGCCCTTCCAACCATCACACGCCACTTGAAAAAACAGCGCGTCTCTGATTCTAGCTTCGGACTCTGCCTTGGCCGCCCCGAACCTATCATCGAGCCTAGAACCATATATCTCGCGTCTCAACAGAGTCACCGGCAAACCCAGCTGGGCGAGAAAGGACTGAAACTTGGGGTGTTCAAGAGAAGAGAGAGGCACAGAGCCACAAGACTCATAGAACCAATCAGCTAATAACTCAACAGCGGAGTTAACCTGGTCCTGGGTCAACTCAGGAGGAGCAACATGCGACAAATTCCTAGGACTCTTGAGCTTCTTCACACTGTCTTCGAAGATAGCGAGAGCACACAAATCATCTTTCCCACCGGACAACACCAAATGCTGAACAGACCGGTCCTGATTGGGAGAGGTAGAGGAGGAGGTTCTCTTTCTGCCGTTGTTGGAGTGGGAGTGCACGGTGGAAATAGGCGACGGTGAAGGCAACGAGGAGTGGTTGAAATTAGGACACGTGCCACGCTTGAGATGCTCGGAAGCGGTTCGAGAAGGGTTGGAGGCGGAGAAGAGAGAGTCACAGAGGGAGCACTTGAGCTTGACCGCGTTGCCGACGAGAGTGGGCTCGAGGTGGGCCCAGTACCAGGCGCCTTTGCCTTTGATGGCGCGCGTGCGCACTGTGAGAAGGCCCTCGTAGCGCTTCCTGACGGCGGGTTCAGGGTCGGTGGAGGTGGAAGCCATTGCGGAAGCTATGGTGGAAGGCATTGGTATTTAGTAGGCCCGGCAGCGGTGTTGTTTGTGGAGTTGCATGTTGTTAGCAAGGTGTTTGAGGAATTGTGTGAATGAAAAGGAACAGGAGATAGATGGGTTAGTTTTGGTATATATAGAGGTGGTGTTTGGAGAGTTGGGTGCATGGCATGAAATGAAATGAATTGTGGGATACAGAGAAGAGAAAGAGAAAGGGAGAATGGGTCCATGCTACTACGTGTTCTCTTGGTGTTGGGTTTGGTGGAGCGTATAAGAAACGAGTCACGAGTCAACCCGTCTTTGTATTTTTTTTACCAACAAACATACATCTCCATGCATCTCCTTCTTCTTTCTCCTCTGCAGTTACAGTTAGGTGAAACCAACACCCTAATATTCCACTCATTCATCATAATTTACCTTCAATATTCTTCCTTTTCACCTTTTTTTTATTTATATTCTCAATTAATACTTTTAAGTTAATATTTTTAGAAAAATAACAAAAAAAAAGGAAGATGCAAAGTGCTGGGAGGGATTTTGGATAAGAAATAGTACATTATTAATGTATTAAAATGATTTAATTATATTTATTTCAAAAATAATCATTTTACGATATAGAAATGGTCTGTTTAAAATTAAATAAATTATTCTGATATAAAATAACATAGTGAATATTTTTTAGAGATTGAAAAAAAAAAGAAAAAAAATTAATTCATGTTTGTTTACGATAGAAAAAAAGTCACTTAAAATGTAATTAATTTGATGATACACTATTTAAATAAGCTTGAAAATCAAATTGTTAATTCTTTTCAACAAATAGTTCTTTTGAAATGTTAATAATTTAAAAAAAAATATTATTTTAAAAATATTAGCAACCTTCTACACCATTAACAAACGTATATGGAAATAAATAGCGTGTGTAGCTAATGTACATGCAATATTTTTAGATAGAACTTACCTTAAATACTGTAATATTATAAGTATTGTTGGTATTATTTTTTTCATTCAATTTAGAATTTCAATTTAGTATTTTTTATTTCAATCATTTTTATTTTATTGAAGACATGACATATTACAGATAAAACTCTATATATTATTAAAAAACAATATTAATAACTTCAGAGTAAATTTTCTCCTATATTTTTCTACGTCGTTTTTCTTTGTTTTAAAGCGGAAGGTCATTCTAGTAACAAGCTTGTGTAAAAGGAAATGGTTAAAGCACTGCTCAAATTAATAACTTTGTGTGTGTTTTCTTTTTTCAAAATTTTATTCATGTCTATAATTTGATATGATGAGATGATGATGGTCCTCTCTCTCCTCTCCATTTTTAAAAGACAATTAGAAGCTAATTAATTTGGAGAGAGACAAATTTAGAAGAAGACAAATTGAGTTGATCCATCTTCAAATTAATTGTTGATTCCTGAAGTTATTAATGATTCATGTTCTTTATATCTCATTAAGCCAGGACATTATATATACTTTGTCTTAATTAGTTTTTTATTATGTATGAACTCTTTAATTAGTCTCACTCATGACACAATGGCAACAAGTTAAAGGGAAAATGTAACCACTTTCTTGTTCAAAAGTCATGTTCATAACAAGTTATTTTTTCTTTGTACGTGAGTAGTTTTAATTTAATTTAATTTACATTAACAACTATATTTCTTTCATTCTTGACATTGGACTAAATGCATTGTTACCCTTATGCTAATTAATTTATATTAACACATTATATCTAAAGAACATGACCTAGAAACATAGAATGCAAAGGTTACATCATATCATGGTGAAGTAGAAGATATAACATCAATGGTAGCATATATAAATTAGTTTATTGATATATAGGATTTGTCTTTGTGTTTCATCACTTATATTTTTATTATAATTATTAGTTTCATTATTATCTTTCTCTATCATTTTATTATTGTCTTATTACTACAATAGTATCATTATTATTAAATATGACAATGGTAATAAAGGAACAATATAAAATTAAAATAAACGGGTGAAAAAATTTCCCAATTTTAAAGAAAACGGTTGAATTGATCTGTATATCCATATTTTTCTTGAAGGAGAAATATTGTTTGGAAGAATATAAAACTAAAAAATTAAGGTGGTCAAAAAAGTGTTTTCACACAAAAACGAAGAAAAAATCATCTTAGAAAGTTAATTAATATCACAACATACTTAATTGTGTTATCAACAGCAATAGAGGATTTATGTTTGAAAATAATAATATATATCAATGTCGACCCATTATGATTTTTTTTTTTACATTTTGATTTTACAATAATAATACAAAATACTTTTATTTTATTTTATTTTTGTTTATAAAACTCATGATAAAAAATCTTCTTTTTCATCAACTTTCTCATTTAAGTTTTTCAACTATAAACAATTTTTATTTCCAATCATTTCATCACCTCTTTCTCTTCCTCTTTTTTCCTTCTCTCTACCAAACAAAAACTAATTATTTAATTAGCTTGTGAATTAGTTTTAAATCATCCCATATAATGCCTCTATTGAATCTCATAAAACTGTGAAAAGAAAATGCTTACGAGACATTTGGATGACATAATTTGAGCTAAAGTAGCACGTGTGGTTGTTAACAATAGACTTTACAAGTATTATAAGTTGTAATGTCTTATTCGGCTTTATAAAGAGAAGAAAAAGATGGGTAAGGACGGTATATTTTATGCTAAATAAGGGCTCAATTTGTGTTCATTATGTAGGTATGTATTCAGATAATGAAGCAACCCAAGATAATTGGGTGCTTTTTATTTTCATGTTTCTTTTCTTCATTCACTATATTTGCTTTCCGTTTTTTTTTTCTTATTTTTTTAACATCATTTGTTAATTAGTTAATGTTGAGTAAAACTTAAGCCAATCCACTTATGCGTCTTGCAATGACAGCTGTAAAATAAGAATTTAATTGCAACGTACTCACCTGTAAAAATTAAAAATATCAACTTTATAATAATATTTGAAATATATATATAATATTATTTTACAATGACAGAATGCCAGAAACTTTTTAAGAGAAACCATGTATCAAAATTCGACAAAAAAAATAATTAATAACTTTTAATTCATAATAAAATATTTGTTAGAAAATGTACGATAAAATGTGTGTTGATAAGACTCATTTTTTGTAAAAGGCTAAATTGCATATTTTATTGTTGATTTTTTTTTTTTCATTTTGCACATTTAATATCCAGTTTCAATTTGATGAATTTTATTCTTTTAACATTTTAAAATTAAAATTTTTTATCTATTCGTCTATTAAATGATTAACTTCGTAATGACGTGGTACAAGTGAAGATTAAAATGTAATTTATATTATAATTAAGAAAGTAAATAATCGATTAAATATTTCATTCATGTTTCTTTTCAATTCCAATATGAAATGTATATCTATTCTCACCTGTTTCATATCATTAAAGATTTTACAAACCTTTAATGGTAAAATGTGTATAATTAAAAATATTAGTTACAAAAATCACTAAATAAAAACTTAGATATATAGCAAATAGTGATAAATAAGATTGTCTTAAATCTACTTATACTCAGATACTCAGATGTACCGATTATTTTACAATTATTGAATTCAAGTTACTAAAAGGGGGAAGATTGTTAAAAGTACACTACACCTCTTGTGTATATATATATATATTATTTATCTATGTGAAATAACTAGATTGGAAGTTCTATCATCAAACATCAGATACTTTAAGTATTTTTTTAGTTACCATGATTTTTAAGTACGATAAGTGTTAAACATAAAAATTGAATCAATATATATATATATATATAATAAAAAAAATGGATTTACTTACGGTCAAAATTTGTACGTAATCAGTGAGTAATCAGACATTACCTACGGATCAAAATCCGTAGGTAAATTTCGCACCTACTTTTATTGATGGGTAATTTAACCACGAAATTTATTCTGTAGGTATAAGTTTATATTACTCACTAATATTGATCCGTGGGTAACATCATAGTTTTTTTTATTATTTATGACTAAATTTTATATATCATTCTAATTGTTTCATTATTGTTATTATTATTTATCATTATTCTCATTATTATTAATGTTATTACAAATATTAATAAAATCACTACCAAACTACAATTATCAGGAGGAGCTTAATCCAAGAGGAGCTTAATCCAAGACCTTTGAATGTTGAAGGGAGTTTTTGACCACTACACTACACAATCTATATGATAATATTATTATTATCATTTTTTATTAAAAACGACAATAATAATATTAACAATAATATATATATATATATATATATATATATATATATATATTAATAATAATATTGATAAAAACAATATTAATAAGATTCATAATAACAATAGTAAATTAATAAAATTTAAAATACTAATATTATTAATAATATTAATACGGATAATAAAAATAATATTAATAACAATAATATTAGAAATAAGAATATTAATGTTAACATTAATAGTAATAACATTAATAGTAATAACATTATTGATAATATTATTATTAACTATTGTAATATTAATAATAATAATAATAGTAATTCTTAATAATAATATCACAAATATTTTTAATATAATTGAAAGTAATATAAAAAAATATTAATAATATTAAAACTATTTTTCATATAAATATAAATAATATTGATAATAATATAGTAATATTAA
>Ga0209700_104397_pt1 | contig 25434 bp, 12 predicted proteins | sample SiratroredBW_FD_187528 | JGI IMG/M metagenome (GOLD analysis project Ga0209700, IMG submission 187528) | Root nodule microbial communities of legume samples collected from California, USA - Siratro red BW (SPAdes) (version 2) | ecosystem: Host-associated > Plants > Roots > Nodule | place: USA...
TTCATTTTTTTTTTTTTTTTAAAGTTTGTGTTAAAATTAATATAACCATTCTTTAGACATTGTACTTTCATATTTTACTCTCTCTATATATATATATATAATTATATAAATTGAATTTTACTCAATACAAATAATTAAATATAAAATGAATACATCTTATATAACTAATGAAATCTTCTATAAGAAAATTAATTAATCTAGCAAAACTAAATTCGTTATAATTTTACATGGTTTTTAAAATTATTCCTAATATATGTGAAACAAAAATTATTTTCAAATAATTTTATTAATCTTATTTATTTAAGACTTAAATATGCTTTGAGTTTTAAAATTGTCTTATTTCAGTCCTTAATAACTAATTAAGATAGTAAATAAATTTTAGAATTATAATAAATAAAATGTTTTTAAATATTTAATACAATAAAAATATTGATTTATTATTTTATTCAAGAAAGTATAATTACTTGTACATTACCTTTGTAATCTACAAATAATTACTTTTTATTGTTTAAAACATTTATTATTTTTAACTTTACTAATTTACTTTTACATTATATATATATATATATATATATATATATATATATATATATTATGGCTACTTTATTCATGGGTATGAACTAATTTTTGTATAGAAATCTTTAATTCTATAGATGAAATGTGTGTAGTCTTAGTTAATTTATCTATAATTACATATACTGAGTCATGTTTCTTCATTATATATGACAAGTAAGTCAAAAAGTCTTTGAAAATTATTCCATTTCTATTCTGGAATGTTTAACTATGTTAATATACCTACAAGTCTATAATTTTTTGACAAGATAAACAAGTAAGTACAACTTGACTATATCTTCTTTCATGACATTCCATTATAAGACTTCGTGAAACCTTGATACTCCTTGGTTATACTTAGTTGTAAGTTGAGATTGCTTTCACGACTCTTAGATAATTAATCTACCTCGATTTATCATTCTCTAACACAATTATTTTGCTTCTAAATGTTAAGATACCAATCATTTCCAAAGGAGTCATTAGTTCCATTTGTACAAGTTAACTCAAATGCTTTTTAATTCAAATCCATCCATTACTTTTTCTTTCACATATTTCTAGAGACTCACAAAGTATAACAGGCATAATACAACTAACATAATTCGAAGGTACAATCACTTCCAAATTCAAACTATCGAAATTTTCACTGAACTCCAACTACCAACTCTTAAGTGTTAATATCTATATTTCTTAGTGACTATAAGCATATGCAATAACATTTCTTTCCCAAGATAGTACTTCAACTAAATATCACAATCTTTTCAAATTCTACCAACTTCTCTAAAGAAATTATGTATTCTTCATTACTTGTTCTACTACTATCTTTACAACATTATATACTATCATTGATCTTGAAGAAATGAAACCAATCGTATAATAATATTACTTCATTTCTACCTAGTCATGTCCAACTTTTGTAATATTTACCCAAGTCTTTAATGTTCCACTTCGACCTCCAACTAGTCTGACGGATGAAGACAAACTCAACCACGTCCTCTAGATGTTGAACCCTTATAAAACTTTTGGTATTGATACATCTTAGTTATGCTTGAGGCAAATTAATATGTTCTTATAAATCTAATTCTATAATATATTCTCTAACTTCTTGTTTTCAAGTACACAAACCTTAACCTAAACATCAAATCTCCACTTACTTTCATCGTGAAATCCTTAGCTAGTTTAGTACCTAACAGTCAATTAACTTCAATTCTTGACCATCACATTCAACAGTTTGATTGTTTTCTTACTCATAGCATCCTTAACTAGATTCTCCTTCAATAGATGATACAAAAACTCAATATCCTAAACCTTTAATGGTGTCACCAATCCCTTTTGTCTCATGTCTAGTTATTTCCAATCAAATGTCTCTAGATCTACAGTGTAGTACCATTATCACAATCTTTATGTCACAAGTTGAGTAATTTTTTTCATGAAATTCTTTCTATAAACATAGCCTACCATCCTCTTTTCTCGTTGTCACACATGATCCAACTTATGATGTAATATCTTATACTCAAGAAGTTTCCACGTGTTAGGAATTTACAATACTAGTAAACTAATCAATCCTTACTACCACTCTAGAAGATTCTGATCTCATCTATTCATATAGGCAAAAATTTCATTCTTTATAGATAAGTCGTAGTGACAACATTACTATCTTAGAATAACCTTGTATTAACATATTATAATTATAATCAATCAAATTCATATAACTTTTGATCTCTATGTTAGTTATTAACATATCCCACTAAAACATTGTCTTTCCTCTGGTTGGATCCATTTGATTCCTTAAGTCGTAATGACATACACAAAAATTTCATATTCACTAACCAAAGCTCTCACTTATTTTATTTTTCTTTATGAATTGCATCATTGTCTTTAGATATTATTCACACTCCTCTTAAATACATGTTGCATAAACATATCATCTACATAAACTACAATAGACTTGTCTAAGTAGACAAGATAAATTATATCCATGAATATCTCTAGAGCACTTCTCTTTCCATGTGGTGTTCTTACATACTCCAAGTTTTCATAAATGGATCCATAAGTTCCCTTCTACACATCTTCACTTTTAACTTAAATGTTTGGATACCGAGATCTCATGTCTATTTTGGAAAACATTAATACTTCATGTGACTGGATCCCTTAAACTATGATTCTTCAACAATCTCATTTAAGTGTTGACAATCTACGCATAACCTATATCATTCCCATTTCTTCTTTATCAACAACATTGATGCTTTCCATGATGACACAATATGACCGGATAAACTATTTTCTCCATCAAATCTCTCATTTCTTTTTCATCTTTACTACTTAGTTAGAGTCGGCTTGTAAGGTGTCATTGACACTAGCCTCACCCCAAGCACCAAATCAGTTTCACCCCAAGCACTAGACCAAATAAAAATTTTACTTCTATCTTGGAAGGTAACCTTAAAGTTTCCTCTGGAAAAGCATATGTAAATCTATACATTGTTGATGTACTTTTTATCTAGCTCTCACAATCAACAAATGTATCATGAAATAATTAACTTGTAAATCACTCCACATCCTTTTCATGTTTATTGATTCCCTATCCTTCTAATTTAATGATACCACTTTTTATTCATCCCAAACTAAAAGAATGAAATTATTATAGAGTCAATTCGTTTAAAAAAATTATATCTAGATCTTCCAAAGTTAGACGTCTCAATTTTACTTAGAATTTGTGTCTATCCATAACATCAAAACACCTACTATAATATCAAAATGCTATACAAATAAAATGTTGGTGTAAAACTTTTAACCTAGAAGATAATGTCAAAGTCTACACACAACATTTAACATGAGAAAACATTTTATGCTAAAATTCAATATATGTCCGACATCAAGTTACACACAAAATATAATCAATCATCTAAACAATATCTTTCAAATGTACTTTATACATTTATAATTAAGATAGAAATTCATCTTGATTTAGTCATGAGTGTGTACTCTTACCACTTATCAAGATTATTTTCTTTCTTAATACTTTCATCTTCATTCATAACAATCATTAATGCAACCAAACTTTCAAAGATCATTTATCAATCATCCAACCAAAACTTTTAACTATGCCTTGGAACCAGACTTAAACAAATATTTGCAAACAGAGGAAACCTAACAAACCCATTACCCTCAGGTCCTCTTAAAGACAAACTGCTATGATACCATTAAATGTACAGACCAAAATATAAATATACAGACTATTACGTAGTAGACCCAAGAAAGGATCTATACTAGGTACATGATATTTCAAAATAGTGATTATACAGACATACAACATATGTAAAATACATTCATTCACATAACTAAATCCAAGGTAGACGTCTAAGTTCTTTAAAGTGTTCCAGTATATGTATCCTTATATGCTTATGTACATAGTACAATCATCGTAGGTCATAAAATAACATAAAAAACATGACTAAGCTAATGAAAATAAAATTTTATAACATATTTAATACATGCAAAAAGAATAAATCATATTAGTCATTCATAAGAAATTATTTAAAAATTGACATAAAAAGTTTCTATATCAAATACATTTTTCATTTCAAATATTCATATCGAACATCATTCACAAAGGCCTCACATGGACCACATCACACATATCGATCACACATAGACCACATCACACACATCGACCACACATGGACCACAACACACATATAGGCCACACATGGACCTATTGTCTTCCGGAAGACTCATTAAGTATGCCCATACCAGAGACTAACATTTAATCCAATACCCAACCTTAGATTACCAGCGAATCTAAGGGAAAGGATTAGGGTAAGTTCAAACAAACAATACCGAGTTTCTACCAGCGGTCTCGGTGTGTATGAACTCCCTCATGAGCTTCTCACCACCTGATATCTTAGTCCAACTTAAATAATCAGTGAAGCTAGATGATCTCTGTTAAAACATAGGCATGCTATGCTTAATGTACACAAACAAACACAACTCATACTTTATTCTAAATGTATGACCGTAAATTTATCATTTCATTATTAACATCAATACATACCATTCAATTCACGAATCATATATATAATGATCTTTCCATCATCAAAGCAACACTTAATTATTAAATCATCAAAATTTAGTATTCCAACAAGTTCACACATGCTACTTTCTAACATCATTACTCTCAAATTAGGTCAATTAATCATATCAAATGAAGATAAACATTCATACTCATTCAGTGTTCAAGGACCAGTCAGACCTGTAGGAATGACTTAAGCATTGATAATCACATATTTAAGTCTTCTATTCTAGAGTTCTATCTAAAAATAATTAACTAGTATAAAAACAAGTCACTAGCTTCCCTTACTTGAAATAATGGCCTCCAAAATAATTTCTCTAATCCGCACTGAGACATTAATCCAATTTTTTGGAAGTTAGAATAATTTATTCAACTGAATCAAATTTTAATATAATCTAAAATAGGTGAGGTATGGAAAAGAAAAATTAAAAAAAAAAAGAGAGCTTAGAAGGAGAGAGAAGATAAAAAAGAAAGTTATGGAGAGAGAGTGGGTGCCGTTTGCTTTCATTTTGTTTAGGGGGGGCTACACGCCCACTGTATCCCAATTTTTTGGAAATGGTGCATTGTGTGTTGCAAGTTATATCATTTAATTGTTAAAGACATATTTACATATGGGCATCCACGGGACCAAGGATAATAGAGAAGGGTTTGTATATTGTTTTTTCAAGAGTTTTTGATTTGAAATAATATAATATTTTAAAGAAATATCTCATAATTTGTGTGGGAACTATATAACATAATCGGAAATTTAGTAACATAAGTTTAATGTCAATATTACCTGTATAAATTTTGTGTATGGTAGTGAATTGTCTGGGTCGTATTCAATTTATTTGTAAATATCTAAACATGTAAAAGGATTGTAACACTATAAACATTTTCTATATTTATTTATTTATTATTATCAAATGAAATAAAAAAAATTATTTACAATCATCAATAGGGTTTAGACTATTGTTTCCTTGTCGATTTTATCATTAATGTAATTACTACCCATCTTAGATAAATAAGAAACAAAAAAGCAAAGTATTTTTTAAAGTCTAAGTAATTATGCAAATTTTAGTTGCTGGTAAAATGAATTTTTTTTAAGGTGTAAAGTAAAGAGAAGGAGGATATGAATTTTGAGATTTGAGTATTTATAGTAGTACAATTATTTTTTATTTTATTTTTCAATACCTCTCCCCATATATGCAGTACATTTTAATATTTAATGAAAGTGAAAATAATTAAATTCTGTGAAAATAAGATGTTGATTATATTACTAAATTTATCCATCAAAATGCTTAGCTGTCCTCGTATTTATTATATGGAGGTGCCATGTTTGTTTTTGTACAGATTTGATTGTCGAATTAATCATGTTCATCTTTTCATAAAATAAATTGCTATAGGAGTCATACGAAAATAAAACTTGTTTTTTGAAAGGTTCATATTTTAAGGAGGACTGATTTATTTAGAGACAGTTCAAAAGAATAATGAAATGATATTAAACGAATTGAGTTGCTTACTTCTTAAAGTACAACTTATTTTGCATTTTCATTTTCCTTTTCAAATAAAATCTTTTCTTTTTCATTTCTCTCTAGTTTCATAACACTTATTTATAAAAAAAATAATACACTTGAAAATTGAACAGAATCCCCATTTTTATATTCCAGGTTGCGACAGTTAAAATTACAATTCTTATGACCCCTTCACAAAATCTTCACAAAATGACCCCTTCATGTTTCAACTTATTTTTTTAGAATCTTATGTTTTGCTTTGGTCCTAATATCAGGTAACAATTCAAAATCTGACCTAGATTTGTTGGATGTGTGTATGCTTCCAAACTTAGTAGAATGAGTGATACAAGCAGATGTTATGTGGATTACAAGTTCTGAATTAGTTTTTATACAGTCATGCATGGTTCATACTTGAAAGTCTGAAATTATTTTAATAAATCTTTTCAATTTTCTTCTTTCTAACAGGACTACCTGTGATGTTGTGATGTTGACATTATGAAAAGCATATGTAAATCTCTATATTGTCGATGTACTTTTTATCTACCTCTCCCAATCAACTTTTATCTAAAAATTATTATGAAATAATTAACTTGTAACTCATTCTACATCTTTTGTGTGTGATATTCAAATGCAACCAAAATTTCAAAGATCATTTATCAATCATCTAACCAAAACTTTTAACTATGCCTTTGAACCAGACTTAAACAAATATTTGCAAACAGAGGAAACCTAACAAACCCACTAGCCTCAAGTCCTCCTAAGGACAAACACTCTAATACCATAAAACGTAACACACCAAAATATAAATATATAGACTATTACAAAGTAGACCCAAGAAATGATCTATACCAAGTACATGATATTTCAAAATAGTGATTATACAGACATACATCATATGTAAAATACATTCATTCACATAACTAAATCCAAGGTAGACATCTAAGTTCTTCAAGGTGTTCCCGTATTTGCATCCTTATATGCTCATGTACATAGTACAATAAACGCAGTTCACAAAACAACATGAAAAGCATGAGTAAGGTAATGAAAATAAAATTTTATGACATATTTAATACATGCAAAAAGAACAAATCATATTAGTCAATCATAAAAATTGACATAAAAAGTTTCAATACCAAATACATTTTCATTTCAAGTATTCATATCGAAAATCATACAAAAAGGCCTCACATGGACCACATCACACATATCAACTACACATGGACCACATCACACACATCGACCACACATGGACCACAACACATATATAGGCCACACATGGACTTATTGTCTTACGAAAGACCTATTAAGTATGCACATACCAGAGACTAACATCTAATCCAATACCTAGTATTAGATTACTAGCGAATCTAAGGGAAAGGATCAGGATAAGTTCAAGCATCCAATACCGAATTTCTACTAGCGGTCCCGGTGTGTATGAACTTCCTCCTCACCTTCTCACCACCTGGTATCTTAGTCTACATGACTTAGATCATCAGTGAAGCTAGAGAATATATGTTAAAACATAGGCTTGTTATACTTAATGCACACAAAAAAGTACAACTCATACATTATCCTAAATGTAAGACCTCAAATTCATCATTTCATTATTAACATCAATACATACCATTCAATTCACAAATCATATATATAATAATCTTTCCATCATCAAAGCAATACTTTATTATTAAATCATCAAAATTTAGTATTTCAACAAGTTCACACATGCTACTTTCTAACATTATTACTCAAATTAAATCAATTAATCATATCAAATGAAGATAAATAATCATACTCATTCAGTGTTCAAGAACCAGTCAAACATTCTAGAAAGACTTGAGTACGAATAATCATATATTCAAGTCTTTTATCCTAGAGTTCTATTTAAAAGTAACTAACTAATATAAAAATAAGTTACTAGTTTCTCTTATATGAGATGATGATTTTCAAAATAATTTCTCTAATCCAGACAGAGACATTAGTCTAACCTTTAGGGATCTAAAATAATTTATCCAAATAAAATTAAATTTTAGTATAATTTAAAATAGATGAGGTATGGAAGAGAAAAACTAAATAAAAAAGAGAGCTTCGAAGAAGGAGAGAGAAGATAAAAAAGAAAGTTATCGAGAGCGTTATGAGTGCCATTTGTTTTCATTTTGTTTACCGGGGCTACACGCCCACAGTATCCCAATTTTTTGTTCTATTCCCGCCCACAGTATCCCAATTTTTTGTTCTATTATATGGAAATTGTTTTATTGACTTATGGGCATCAGAGGACCAAGGATAACACAGCAGGGTTTGTATATTGTTTTCCAAAAAGTTTTTTATTTTGAGATAATATAATATCTTAAAGAAATATCTCATATAATTTGTGTGCGAACTATATAACATAATTGGAAATTTAGTTACATAAGTTTAATGTCAATACTATCGGTCTAAATTTAGTTATATACATTTTGTGTATGGTAGTGGATTGTCTGGGTTGTATTCAATTTATTTTTAAATATCTTTAAAAGGATTGTAACACTATAAATATTTTCTATATTTATTATTATCAAATGAAATTAAAAGAAAAATTATTTACAATCTTCAATAGGGTTTAGACTATTGTTTCGTTGTCGATTTTATCATTAGTGTAATTACTACCCATCTTAGATAAATAAGAAAAAAAAAGCAAAGTATTTTATAAAGTCTAAGTAATTATGCAAATTTTTTAGTTGCTGGTAAAAAGATTTTTTTTTAAGGTGTAAAGTAAAGAGAAGGAGGAAATGAATTTTAAGATTTGAGTATTTATAGTATGTACAATTATTTTTTATTTCATTTTTCAATACCTCTGCCCATATATGTAGTACATTTTAATATTTATTGAAAGTGAAGTTAATAGTTAAATTATGGGAAAGTAATATGTGGATTATATTACTAAATTGCCCATCAAAATGCTTAGCTGTCGTCGTATTTATTATATGGAAGGTGCCATGTTTGTTTTTATACAAATTTGATTGTGGCATTAATCATGTTCATCTTTTCATATAAATTGCTATAGGAGTCCCACGAAAATATAATTTGTTTCTTTGGAAGGTTCGTTTTTTAAGCGAGACGGATTTATTTAGAGACAATTCAAAACAATAATAAAATAATATTAAACGAATTGAGTTGCTTACTTGTTAAAGTACAACTTATTTTACTTTTTCGTCTTCCTTTTCAAATAAAATCTTTTCTTTTTCATTTCTCTTCAAAACACTTATTTATAAAAAAAAAGCTAATACACTTTCACAAAACCACCACTCAACCTCTGTTTCCCCTTTTCCTTTTGTCTTCTTTCTGAACTCCTGCTTCCCCTCTTCTTTTTGTGTTCTTTCTTAACTCCTGACTTCCATCCTTTATCAGATCAAGGTTTGGAGTTTATCATTGGACTCATGGTAGAAATCTAACCAACAGTTCGATCAGAAATTTTGTTATAGTAAGTTCAATCCTACCATTTTTTTCCACTGAATCAATTTTAAATCTGTTCTATAAGTCTCTGTATAGTTGTTGCATGTGTTTTTGATATGATCTGTATCTAAAATCAACAAGAAATACCAACAAACAGTATGTGTGCAATATTGTTCATATATATTCTTTGAATAAAACCAATTTCTATAACAGCAACTAAGGAATAACGAAAAGTATTATAGCAATCAGTATTTGATCCTTCTTCTGAATCATTAATATCACCTGGAAATGAGAATCACAATAAGCAATGATACTGAGATGAGAGAATGAAGAACTCAATAACAGAGGAGAGGAGAACTCACATTCCACACACTGTCTCTTCTCCTGCCCTTCAGCAGGTATAATTCTCTAGCCACTTGGGTCGTTGGCCCATTCTAGTTCTCCTCTTCACTTTTTCCATGGTCTGTGAATTTTTATTTTTGGGTCCCATTATATTATTATTTGTATCAATACCTCCTCCATTGAAATTGACCTTGTCCTCAAGGTCCAAGTGAGGATAAAGTCGTTGAATTTCATGCTCCCCTTCCCATGTAGCTTCTTCCTCAGGCAATTCTTTCCACTGAATGAGTACCTCTGACAACCAAATACCATTTCTTTTAATCTTGCATCTGTCCAATATAATTGATGGTTAAAGTATCGGTCCTTTGTCATCATTGAGTAAAGTAACAGGGATAAAAGGTTTGACAAAATTAGGAAGTTCCAACACAGGTGTGTGAGTAAGTGTTGTGTTGAGTGAATCAAATGCTAATCCCAAAAAAGCTCGTAGTTGCTTCATTGAAGTTGGTATAACCCATTGTTTAATTGCTTGTATCTTGGTTTCATCAACTTTGACTCCATCCTGTGATACAACATGTCCCACATAATCAATTTGGGTTTGGCCAAAAAAGCATTTGGAGAGTTTGACAAATAAGGAATGTCTTTGCATGGTGCTTAAGACCAAAGAAAGGTGCTGGATATATGTATTCCATGTTGTATTGTAGACTAAAATGTCATCAAAGAAAACAAGGACAAATTTGCCTAAAAATTCTGCAAAAACTGAATTCATTAGGGCTTGAAAAGTGGCAGGTGCGTTACTCAAGCCAAATGGCATTACTAGCCATTCATACAACCCTTGGTAAGTTCCAAAAGTTGTCTTGTAGTGATCCTCTGGAGAAACAAGAATCTGATGATACCCTGAATGTAAATCCAGCTTTGAGAAATATTGTGCTCCAAACAATTCATCAAGTAATTCATCCACTGTGGCCATAGGAAAAGAATACTTAATAGTGACTGCATTAAGGGCCTTATAATTGGTGCAAAAATGCCATGTTCCATCTTTCTTTTTGACGAGTAGCATGGGTGAGGAGAATGGACTTGAACTAGGTTGTATGATACCCTCTGATAACATTTCAACATTAATATGTTCAACCTTAGTTTTCTGACTATGAGGATAACGATAAGGTCGAACTTTCACAGGGGCACTACCAGGCATCAATAGAATGGTATGGTCATGAGACCATATTGGTGGTAACCCATGAGGCTTCTCAAAAATATTCTTGTATTGTTGTGTAGTCATAGTCAATTCAGGCTCCATGGATGTGGGCAATTCCAACAAATGGTGGGCTGACACTTCAGGTGTTTGAATTTGGATGACATATAATTCCGCTATAGAGTTTGTGGCGTGTAAGCGGGTGAGTTGATGAAACTGAGCTAGGCTAGGCAGATTTGAGGTTTCTCCTTGTAAAGTGATGAGTATCCAAAGTTGTCAACCATTGACTTCCAAGAACCAATTCAGCTGCAGCGATAGGTAGAACATAGGCTGAAATATACAAATAATGACCCTGGATTTGGACTGGGATATTCTGGACTTCACCTTCACATTCCAATTGCTCTCCATTGTCCACCAACACTTTTAATTGTGGGGTCTAATAGATGGGTAGGTGTAGAAATTTAGCCACTCTAGGTTGGATGAAATTATCAAAACTCCCTCCATCAATAAGGATTTGAATCTTATGGCCCTGGATAAATCCTGTGAATCTAATCGTGTCTCTCACCGTGGTATTTTTCATGGCATTGTATGATAAATGAGGTGTTTGATCAAATTCCTCAGACTGATTTTGGATAATCTGTTGGCTCTGTACATTTGGGTCTGGCTCCAGTGGTATTTCATCCTCACATTGGAATAAGAAATAGTGTTTATTAGCACACCGATGAGTAGGGGAATACTTCTCATTACAAGTAAAACAAATCCCCTTTTCTTGACAGAATTGAATGTCAGCTGGGGTTAAACGCTTTAAGTTGTTGGGTTTTGGTGGTGTGGGAAGTAATGGTGGTTGGTTTGTGTTTAAAGGTGGGTTTGTGTTTGTTGTTAATGAAAGTTTAGAAATATTTTGTGTAAGTGATTTGGCTGGGAAGTAAGCAAAGTTGTGTTTAGGAGCTAGGGATGATGGGTGAAATTTTTCCTCAAAGAGTTTAGCAAATGACATAGCCTGGAGTAATGAGTGAGGGGCTCGGGATATCACTTCACACTTCAATTCAGGTATTAATCCACTAATAAAACAATCAAGCAATACAGAATCATCTAACCCATATGATTGATTAGCTAACTCGGTGAAGGAAACATAATAGTCTGCCACTGTAGAGGATTGCTTTAGCTTGAACAGATCTGAACGAGGATTATCAAATTGAGATGGGCCAAACTAGATTTGAATGGCAGTGGACAACGATGGCCAATCAGCTACTTGGTGTGCTTTTTCTAGTAGTTGAAACCATGGTAATACTTTTCCTTCAAAATGAATAGAAGCAATGGACACTTTTTGCTCATCGGGAGTGTTGTATAATGTGAAAAACTTTTCAGCCTTGTACAACCAAGTCATTGCGTCATCACCAGTGAAACGTGGAAAATCCAACTTCATAGAGCGATGATGGGAAACAATTGAAGTGGAAGGTTGTGCTGGAGAGTCCTTTTGAGATTTCAGGAATATCTTATGCAACTCCTGTAATTGCTGATCAATCTTATCAAATCGTTGATCCATTTACATAAATCGATCATGATGTAAACCCAGAGTCTCCGAAACGCGTTTCAGTTCTCCTTGTATCTCTTTCATTCTTGTGTTGTCAGCCATAAGTAACTCGATGAAAGCACCAATGATACGATCTGTATCTAAAATCAACAAGAAATACCAACAAACAGTATGTGTGCAATATTGTTCATATATGTTCTTTGAATAAAACCAGATTCTATAATAGCAACTAAGGAATAACGAAAAGTATTATAGTAATCAGTATTTGATCCTTCTTCTGAATCACTGATATCACTTGGAAATGAGAATCACAATAAGCAATGATACTGGAGGAAATTAGAATAACAGATGAGAGAATGAAGAACTCAATAACAGAGGAGAGGAGAACTCACATTCCACACACTATCTCTGCTCCTGCCCTTCAGCAGGTATAGTTCTCTAGCCACTTGGGCCGTTGGCCCATTCTAGTGCTCCTCTTCACTTTTTCCATGGTCTGTGAATTTTTATTTTTGGGTCCCATTATATTATTATTTGTATCAGTTTTCAGATACATCAAGAAGAGTCTCTTTTAATTTCGCATTCTTGTAATGTAGTCTAATCATTGATTAAATACTCTGTGTTGCAGGTTAGATTGTTCCTATTTAGGTTTTTGAAGCTCTTTTGAAAAAGTATAATGACCTAGAAATTTGTAAACAATGTAAAAAAAATTTATTAATAAATTAAAAGTACTTATTTATAAAAAAAGCTATTAGTGAAAATTCATTTTCACAAAACCTCCACTCTGAACCTTCGTTTCTCCTTTTCTCTTTGTCTTCTCTTTATACCACTGAGCTCGTGGTAGAAATCTGAACAACACTGTCCAATTAGAAATTCCTTTAAAGTAAGTTCAATCTTACCGTTTTCTCTTCTGAGTCATTTTTAAATTTGTTCTATAGGTCTTTATATAGTTGTTGCATGTGTCTTCAGATACTTCAAGAGGAATCTCTGTTGGTTCTACATCCTTGTAGTGTAATCTGATCATTAGATACTCTGTGTTGTAGGTTAGATTGCTCCTACTTTTAGGTTTTTGAAGCTCTTTTGGAAGAGTATCTGCTCAAATCAGGTAAGGGAAGCTGACTTATATCTTTTTTTTTTAAATTCTAAGTTAGAAGAGTGAACTTACTGGTGTTGCATATTTACTTTTTACTATAACAATGGTAGAATTTGCTTGTGTGATGATTTTTTGTATACAAACTTTATTTAGATATTCAAAATCTAAAATGTTGAAGGATGATGAGATTGTGCTTAATCAAGATAAACTGATAAGTGCACTATAGTTGTTGTTTTGTCTTTAGTAGAATGCTTCATTGTGTGACTTTATGAACGGATTGATTTTTTTAAGAATATAAATTTGTTCCTCTGAAATTGTTTTAGAAATGGACATTAGACCAATTTGAATGATAATGTACATAACATGTTGAAAATCAGTATCAAAACTAAGTAAGATGTTTTTAATATGTGTTGTCCATGATTGTTATGTGAGACTCTCTAATAGAATCTTGGATTTTCATGTTCCATTGTGTTGAAAGTTACTATATTGAGTTGCTTTGATGTACTGATGATTTAAACAACATATGAACAAGTTAGGATATCAAATATCATTTCATGGTTTGTTTTAGAGAAAATTTAATTCTTGATGAAGAGTGCAAGACTAATTCATATAACTGATATGTTTAGAATTGTAATTAGTTACTTATGGCTAATAACCGAGTATTCTTTACCAAATAGTCACTCCTAATTAAGACAGAGAAGTTGTATGAGGATTATTAACAGGTCACGCAATAGCCCATTAAAGAAGATAATCGTCTATCGACGTATATTCTGGTTAGCTAATAGAACAGCAGCAAGTGAAAAAGCTTTAGCAAAGTTTCAGTAGAATACAACTTTGTCTCTGCTGTTTTCTTTGTGGGATTAATTCATATCTTCCTAGTTTTTCTATAATAAAAAAAAATATACTTAACGTTAATAATAATCATGAATATAAAAACCACACACACTCCATTAAATCGTTGATAACAACTTAAAAATTTCGTGATGCTAATTTGTTCTTCTAGAACACCGTCTCTACAATACTACGAAGACGTCACACAAAAGTCAAGAAGCTAAATCACACATCTTCATGAAAGACAAAGTGTACAAATTATCTAAAGTTTTGTCTACTACATTTTCGGTACAAGTAAATGCAAGGTTTTTATAATGTATAGATTGAAAAATTTAGTAAAAAGGGAAATAGTAAGAGAAAACAGCTAGTACAGTTGTTTTCATTACCAACCATAACAACGTTTTCAGAGTTTTTGTGCAATTCAATAAGAAGGAAAATATCAAAAGTGTGGATGGCTAATTTCACATGATACTTTAATAACTTGTAACTGCTATTATAGGATATACTTTAATAATTTCACATCTTCTTATTGAATTGCTACAGACAAAAACTCTGAAAATGCTTTTATGGTCGGTAATGGAAACAGCTCTAGTAGCTGTTTCCTCTTACTATTTCCCTTTTTTTCTAAATTTTCCAATCTATACATTATAAATATTTACATAAATATGTTTATTATCCATTCTAAGTAACCCTTTTAACTATAGAAAAGAATTTAAAAAAAAAAACACAAAACGTGAAGATTGAATTTAGCAAAGAGAAGAAACAAATGACAGTGGTGTATATCAACTTTGAGGTGGGATATAAACGTGAATAAATCTAACATTTAACCAAAGGAAGAACGTAAACGCTCCTTTCGTTCCAAATGGGAACATTTTAATAAATTGCATCTATTCATTCACATGGGCTTATACAGAACGATACTGAAGAAACAAAATGATCACGTTTCTTGTCTTTTAGAAAAAGAATTTAAGAGATGAAATGAACCTCTTAAATATTATACCTTAACTAAGATCAAAATGATGCATCAAATTTTTCAAGAAGAAGTGTACCATACTCAATTTACTGTAGGATGGTTTGAAAACAATTTTATTATTAGTTTTTGGATCAGTTCGACAATGGTCAGTTCATTTTTCTGAACCTTCCACCGAGATCTCGATTCCCTAAGTACCTATACTCGGTTTTTCGAGGACACAATCTCGCTTTGATGCCACCAAGAACTTGGGAACCAAATGACTTGCATTTAGCAAGGTTCATGGAAAACCTCCCACCAAGAGCTCAGAACCGAATGACTTGCCTTTAGCATAGTCCATTTTGGAGAACCCTTCGCAAGAGCTTGGTTCACTTATAAGACCTCTCACAAGAACCTGGTTCACCAAGAGAACCTCTCACAAGAACTTGGCTTATTGAAAGAACCTCTCACGAGAACTCGGTTCACCAAGAGAACCTCTCATGAGAACTCGACTTATAAAGAACCTCTCACGAGAGCTTAATTTATTGAATATCCACACTTAAGTACACCAAATATGCGTCATTCGATCAATTCAGAATTCACCCAAAAAACCTGTAATGAATGCTTCATTTGGTCAAAGAAGGGTTCACTCACGAGACCCTTACCAAATGCATCATTTGGTCAAGGCAACTCAGCGTAAAACCTCATTCGGTCAAGACAAACTCATTCTTACAAATCCCTGCCAAAGGAGAAACCTCACGCGGCCAAGAGCAAGTTCACTAACATGAATACAACAACCCATGCCAAGGACTCTTCCTTGAATTTAACTTAGTCCCGTAACAATTTGAAGCATCCTATACCGAGTACTAATCGAGTACTTCTCCTCCCAGATACCTAGTTCAACCACAAGAACCCCTACCAATCATGTGCCTTGAAGTTGGTTTTTGGACGCTTATGACAGCGTTCACACAAAAAATCATTCTCTACCACTACTTTTGCTTCAATTTAGTTAAAGAAGAATTTGGGTGAAAGGTAAACCCCTAGATAACCAACTGCTACACGACGGTTTGAGAAACAATCCTACTACTAGTCCTTGGATCAGGTTGGCAATGACCAACAAACCTAGGTACCACTTAAGATGGCATGACAGTGTAAAATAGGTATTAATCCAAATGATTAGTTCATAAAAGAAGACGCAGTCCGTTTTGTTCTCATTTTTTTTCCACTTTTCACACTACCAGTTTTCTACATGCACCTATTATTTTTCATTTGGACCACTAGGCCAAAATGGCTTTCCACACCCCTTGTTTGCTAGGTGCACTCTCATGGTCTATTTATATTACTTTCAGGACATGGCAACTTTTTGTAGGCTGCTATTGTTAGCGATTTTTTGATGAGCTGGCATCGCAGCGTTGCTCGATAGTTGGATACATGTTGGTCGGGGCTTTCCACCATTCGGTCTTGATTGAACACTATTCAGCCTTGATGGTACACTAGCCCCCCAAGCTCGAAGGCTAGTCACAAGAGGTCCAAGTGATCGCTTTCAGTATTAGCTTTCAGTTATTAGCATTTAGGCGAGACAAAGAAGCAGATTGATGATGCAAGCATACCTCAAGATTCATGTGAACTGACTGATTGGTCAGGGAGGCGAGACGTCGTCTCATTATGACCATTAGGGGTGGGCTCCCTCTATAAATAGGAGGTTCCACTCTCAATTCTCCCACTTTGAGAGGTCATAGCTCCGATATCCGACATCCGATATCCGAGATCCGTAGTGTGAGAGTGGTTAGGTGCAAGGCTTTTATTCCTAGAGGTAACCATGTCATCTTCGTCTTCGTTCTCGTCTTCCTTCTATTTTACTGAGTCCACTAGTAGCATGTCTTGTAAGAGTTCCGCCCATAGCGCGGACTCCCGTGAGTCAGATGGCACGTCTGAGGAGGCGTCTGGATCTGGGGTGCGAGGAGATCTCATCGATGCTACTTCTCGACTTGTAGCGGAGCTTGCGGAAGATAATCTTCCCCGTAGAGTGGGATACGAATGGGCGAGCACACAGGTCACGTGCCATTTTTCCAAATATCGTTGGTATTTGATGGTGAAGAGTTATGCGGTGGCCTATCGCATTTTTGCCAATAGTATATTCCGGATGGAGCACTCTCTGTGGAGCAGTGTTCGACCATTGAGTATATATGTCATGGGGGGGAAGGTCATAGTTCATACTTCTTCTTCATGTATGTGTGCCAATTCACAGATTTGAATGTGCGCGTTCCCTTTGAGGAATTCACAATGGGCGTGCTTCGTACCCTAAACATGGCTCCTACTTAGTTGCACCCCAATTCCTGGACGTCTCTTTGTGCGTTTTGCTTGCAAGTGCAGATGTTTCAGTTGAAACCGTCTCCACACGTATGTTTACATTTTTATAGTTCTCGCCCCGCTCAGTCGGTTAGGTGGCTATCACTAGTAAGCCAATCAGGGGCTGCTCTCTTCACTCCCTTTTCTTTTTCTTATAAATGTTTTAAGAATGCATTTTTTAAAATTTTCATCTCGTCTGTTGGGAGGTATTACTTCTTTAATGGGAATACTCCCATTTTCCCTTTTTATTAGACCCGAGATCCCGTCGATTATTTGTCTTGGTCGAGGTCTTCATTACTGAGGACGACAGGAAGATGTTTGATATCCTAGACCAGTTTCCACAGTGGCTTCCAATTCCACAGCCAAACTCTTGCTTTCGCCAAGTTGTTCAGGACGGAGTGGACAAAGGGGTCGTCCTGGACTCGGGAGGTGGCAAAACTGAATAAGGAACTGGCGGCATCGGGAGACTTCTTGAAGGCTGCCTTGGACGCCAACTCGGTTCAGGGCAAGGTGTTGAAGAAGGTCGAGTCTGAGTGTGAGGCCTTCAAAGCTAAGTTTGAGGCATCAGAAAAAGAAAAGGAGAAGCTTGTTATCAAGTTGAAGCGTGCCGAGGACAACCTGGTCGAAGCCAGTTCTGCCCAGGATGAAGTCGTGTCCGAGATGGTGTAGATGGAGTTAGAAGTGAATGAGCTGAAAGACTGTGTTGATAGTTCACTCTCAATCCTTCCAGCAGGTCATTCGCCAAGTGGTACTATTGTATGGCGTCCCCGAGCAAAATGAGATGGATGAAGATGAAGACAAGGACGTATTCAATGGGCGATTGGTGCCAATTGATGAGATCCTTGCGGAAAATGCACCTGAGACCACGACCGTGTTTTATAAGGGCTCGGTTGAAGACAGAGGGAAGACGTTTTAGATTGGGCTTATTAATTTTTTGAGGGTCACCGTGGGCGGCTACTTTTGTTAAACTTTTTATATTTTTTGATGGTTGTCTTAAACAACCATAGGGTAGGACTTTCTTTCGCGTATATTGGAGGTCTGGTGTGGCCCTTTCTTTCAATACAACACTTTCGTTAATTATTCATTGTATTCATTTTCTGATTGCTTATATGTTTGATAAATGTCAATTCGACGTGTTTCTGTTCACGCGTTTCTGTTTGCCTTTTCACGTTGCTTGCTTTAAAAAATTATCCTATACCATCTAGGTGTAAATATTTTCTCGCTGTTGACAGGGCGTGATGTTGGACATTGACAGGGTGTGATGTTGGACATTGGCTGAGCGACACTTCATTGCCTATCGTGGCAGGTACCAATGGTCATGATGAGGTGACACGTTTTCCCTTTGTGGGTGAGGTGGTAACTAGTCGCCTATCATGGGCGACTACCCTCGGGAGGTTACTGTAGAGTAACACATTGGGCGTGATGACAACTAGTAACATCGGTGACTGCTCATGAAAGGTTACGATGGAGTAACACGTTTCCCCTTTTGGGTGAGATGATAGCTAGTCGCCCAACATGGGTGACTGCTCGTGAGAGGTTACGATGGAGTAACGCGTTCCCCATTTGGGCGAGATGATAACTAGTCGTCCAAGATGGATGACAGGTCATGGGAGGTTACAATGGAGTAACACGTTCCCCATGTCTTCTAAGTCATGGAAGGTTACGATGGAGTGACACATTCCCCATTTCTTCTATGTCATGGGAGGTCACGATGGAGTAACACATTCCCTATTTGCCTTGAAGGTGCTTGAACAAATTGACTAAGGAATTGTACAACAAAACTTATATCAGGTTTTGTTTTGACTAGATATAATAATCGGCCTATGATCCTTCGATAGTTTGGTGCATCATATGTACTCATGGTATGATCAAACAAGTTATTGTTTTTCTTCGCCATGGAAGTATTAGCAGGTTTGACTATGCGCGTGATCAATAATATGACCATAATGTTGCATTGTTCCCAATCATCGTATAGTTTATCGTTGTGTGCACATTTTGTAATTTCTCCATTTTAAAAAATTTAAATTTGTTGACTATAAGGTGTGTTTCATTGCCCTACTCCAACAATATAATTCAATCTGTCCAACTACGGTGTGACAAGAACCATTTCAGGATTCTCACCTAGATGCAAATAGTATATGCTTGAAGGATTCTGTGATAACTCTATTAGAAAAATGGAACCAGAATTAAAAAAACAAGCAAGAAAGGAAAGAAAGAGAAGAGCGAAGATTATCTGAAGTAGCGGAACAGAGCGGGTTCGCTTTGATACCATATTGAAATAAAAGTTGACAATGTTTTGAAGAAATGTGAAGTACAGTGAAAAACAGAGGAAGAATGAAAAACAAATCTGTAGAAATTATTATTGTTTTTTTTATTGCAATACAGCTAAGGCTTATTTTATAGAAGAAGAATGGGAAAATAGCTGTTACCAAGTAGTTACAAAACTAAAAGAAATAACTAAAAGTTTTAAAAGCTTGATATTGTGCCTCTGGAGGTGCTAAGTTGTATTTGCGCTAATGGCAGCTCGACCTTTGATGGGAACTGAGTACTCGGGCTTTTGGTGTGCCGAGCATAGCTCGACAGATGGAAGATTGACGAAATCAATAGCATTCATCAACCTCTCTCTTCTTGCAATGGTATCGAGGGGACAAGGATATGATAACTATGAACAAAAAAGAACAAATAATATGATAACATGGAAGAAGGTTTTTTTTATTGAATGTGTATTTCTTTGTTTACAATAGATCACTTAATATAAAATTCTAGGAAACTAAATATGGAAATTATTCTAAATAAATACATTTGATATTCTCTGATATTCTCTTGATTATCTCTAATATTCTATTGATTTGATTTGTTTCCATAATAATAATATTCTAACATCTCTAGTCAATTTTATACGTGACCTTGGTTTTGAGATAAGGTATAATATTTAAGAGGGCTTAAATTCTTTTTCTAAAGGGGTTTTGTTTCTTTAGTATCTTTGTGTACATTTGGTTTTTAGGGGAGTAATTAAGTAGAAAAGGTCTTAACTAGGGAAGTTGTGAGGGTTGGGAAGGGGACCATTAAGGGATCAACTTCGACATCATATATGGATATTGAAACATGTGACATGTTACTCAAGTATCAGATAGGTTTTATATCAAGATAGATACTATAGCTGTTTTAAAAGCATTTTTAGAGTTTTTGTCAGTAGCAATTCAATAAGAGAAAAATAGTCTCCAAGAGTGTTTGGATGGCTAATTTCACTTGGTACTTTAATAAAGTATAGTATGTAAAGTAGGTCTAAGTACGTATAAAACACTGAAACTATATGATACGCATACATATTGTGTTATCATGCTATGTTATGTTATATGCCTAGGATACCATACTATGTTAAAACATGAATACAAAAGGAACATACAATTATGAAACTGTGATCTCTCTGTTTCCTGCATGGGTACCAATTATGTTCTTTCTTAAATTAAACTTTTTATTGTCTTTTTCTGTGTTTTGGTGCGAGGATGCTGCTTTTCCTTTTCTGAAGATTTCTTTGGACAATTTCCAATAATTTAATAATAGTTAGGTTATTCACATTGTACCATTTTCATGTCATTTTTCATGAAAGACACATCTACGTAATTTTTTTAATTACTAAAAATTTCAAATGATAATAGTTTTGGTTTTTTTACAGTTTTATAAGTAAAGGATTGCCTCCTATTTATACAGTTTTATTATTGACTGTTATTATTATAATACTGTTATTTGAAATACTATTTTATAAAAAAAAATTGATGTAAGAAAATGCACCATACATATTATAGTAAACATTAAGTTTTTTTTTTAAGTTTATGTGTTAAAATTAATATAATCATTCTTTAGACATTGTACTTTCATATTTTACTATATATATATATATATATATATATATATATATATATATATATAAATTGAATTTTACTCAATACAAATAATTAAATATAAAATGAATACATCCTATATAACTAATAAAATCTTCTATAAGAAAATTAATTAATATAGAAAAACTAAATTCGTTATAATTTTACATGGTTTTTAAAAATTATTCCTAATATATGTGAAACAAAAATTATTTTCAAATAATTTTATTAATCTTATTTATTTAAGACTTACATATGCTTTGAGTTTTAAAATTGTCTTATTTCAGTCCTTAATAACTAATTAAGATAGTAAATAAATTTTAGAATTATAATAAATAAAATGTTTTTTAAATATTTAATACAATAAAAATATTGATTTATTATTTTATTCAAGAAAGTATAATTACTTGTACATTACCTTTATAATCTACAAATAATTACTTTTTATTGTTTAAAACGTTTATTATTTTTAACTTCACTAATTTACCTTTACATTATATTTTTAATATATATATATATATATATATATATATATATATATATATATATATATATATTATGGCTACTTTATTCATGGGTATGAACTAATTTTTGTACAGAAATCTTCAATTCTATAGATGAAATTTGTGTAGTCTTAGTTAATTTATCTATAATTACATATACTGAGTTATGTTTCTTGATTATATATGATAAGTAGGTCAAAAAATCTTTAAAAATTATTCCATTTTTACTCTCGAATGTTTAACTATGCTAATATACCTACAAGTCTATAATTTTTTGACAAGATAAACAAGTAAGTACAACTTGACTATATCTTCCTTCATGACATTCCATTATAAGACTTCGTGAAACCTTGATATTCCTGAGTTATACTTAGTTGTAAGTTGAGATTGCTTTCACGACTCTTAGATAATTCATCTACTTCGATTTATCATTCTCTAACACAATTATTTTGCTTCTTAAATGTTAAGATACCAATCATTTCCAAAGTAGAGTCATTAGTTCCACTTATACAAGTTAACTCAAATGTTTTTCAATTCAAATCCATCCATTACTTTTTCTTTCACATATTTCTAGAGACTCACGAAGTATAACAAGCATAATACAACTAACATAATTCTTCGAAGGTACAACCACTTCCAAATTCAAACTATTGAAATTTTCACTGAACTCTAATTACCAACTCTTAAGTGTTAATATCTATATTTCTTAGTGACTATAAGTATTTGCAATAACATTTCTTTCCCAATATAGTACTTCAACTAAATATCACAATCTTTTAAAATTCTACCAACTTCTCTAAAGAAATTATGTATTCTTCATGTTCTACTACTATCTTTACTACATCATTATATACTATGGTTGATCTTGAAGTAATAATATTATTATTTATATTATATTGTTATTTTTAATAACAACATAAGTAATAATAATAATAATATTATTATTATTATTAAATTTATTATTGTTATTAGTATTATATCATTAATAATAATAATATTATTAATATACTATACTTTTTTTTCGTATTATTAAAGTTGTTTTTAATATTTTTATTTATTTAATTTGTATTATTATTATTTATACTATAAATATTTTTAATTTTATTTTGAATAGTATTAATTTATGATTTATTTTATTATTATTATTGGACTTATATTTATACGAAAATTATTTTTACGGAAGACGGGTGCTCGTTGATCGCAAGGGGCGGTGAGTTTGGTGGAGTCGCCTATGTTGGAACCGTTGATGGGATGATGAAAGAGGAGACACTGACTGAGAATGGGTTCTAACCAACAAATGTAAGTGTAATGATATCAGTGTAATGAATGTGATATATATATATATATATATATATATATATATATATATATATATATATATATATATATATATATATATGATGCGAAGACTGAGTGGGTGGGGACAAGAAAAACACATACTATGTTATATGCCTAGGATATCATATACTATGTCATCAGTTTACTGGGATGGATAATATAGATCCATATGCATATCTGTCCACTTTCTATGAGTTGATAGAAACTATGGGTGTTGAAGAGGCTGACACCGAGACTGTTTATATGCGATTGTTTCCATTTTTTTTGGTAGGCAGAGCAAAATAATGGCTTAAATCTCATATAAATCAGAGTTTGAGAAGTTGGAATGATGTAGAGAAAAAATTTCTACAGAAATGCTTTCCATTTTCTTGCTACATTAAGGCAAAATCTGAGATCTCCACCTTTAGACAAGGGTCAGATGAAGCATTTTGTGAACGCTTCAAAGTGATGTTGAGAAGATGCCCAAATCATGGGTTTGAAGACATTGCCCAACTGAGCATTTTTCACAATGGTTTGAGGGCCGACACAAAGATGATACTGGATACAGCAGCTGGAGGTACAATGATGGCAGTAGATGTAGAACAGGCAACAAGAATTATTGATGCTCTTGCTTCTACAGATTATCAAGCTCAACATGACAGACAAACAGTGCAACAGAAAAAGGGGATGTTTGAGCTTAATACCGCAAATGCCCTTTTAGCTCAAAACAAAATCTTAACCCAGCAGATGGAAGCATTGACAAAGCAGATGGCAAAGTTACCTCAACAATTACAAGTTGCGCAGTCTTCCCAAAATCAAAGTCAATTTATGAGATGTGATTTTTGTGGAGGTAATAATCTTAATGGGCAGTGTTCTTATCAGAATAATCCTTTACAGGAAGAGGTGAATTATATGGGCAATCAATGAAGGCAAGGAGGGTTTCCAGGTACTTATCCGAATAATAGTATATCTCATGGATGGATGGGCAATCAAAATTAGGGTTTTGGATCATCTAGCATACAACCTTATTTTAAATAGCAACAACAAATTCCTTCAACTCAAGACAGGACCACAATAGAGTTGAAGGAGACCTTGGAGAAATTCATGCAAGCTTCTATGGTTAATCAGAAAAATACTGAAGCTTCAATCAGAAATCTTGAGACACAAGTGGGATAGTTGGCAAAACAATTAGCAGATCAACAAGGGAGACAATTTTCAGCCAACACTCAAACGAATCCAAAGGAGCATTGTAACTCTATCACAACAAGGAGCGGGAAGGTGGTAGGAGAAGATATTGGTGACAATCCTGTTGGGAGAGAGAAAAAAGTTGAGGAAAAAAAATTGAGAGTGTGGAAGAAAAGGAGAAGAATAGAGAGAAAAGTGAGCGTGGTGATGAAAAAGGAGAGAAAAATAAAAAGAGTGAAAATCAAGTGAGAAACTCTCCTTTAAAAAGTGTTGCTCCTTTAAAAGATATACCTTATCCACATGCTCCCTCAAGAAAGCGTAAAGAGAGGCAATTTGCAAGATTCATGGATACTCTAAAACAACTGCAGATCAATATGCCTTTCACTGAAGCCTTAGAGAAAATGCCCACCTATGCCCGATATATGAAAGAATTGTTGACTAAGAAGAGAAAATTTCCTAAGTAAGAGACAGTGGAATTAGAAGTAGCATGCAATGCTATTATTCAGAAATCTTTGCCATAAAAATCTAGAGATCCAGGAAGTTTCAATTTGCCTGTCACCATAGGCAATCTCACAATTGAAAGAGCTTTAATGGATCTTGGAGCAAGCATCAATCTTATACCTCTCTCCATGCTGAAGAAGATTGGAGATGTTGAAGTGAGACCTACAAGGATGACTCTACAGCTAGCTGACAGGTCTATAAAATATCCCTATGGAATTGTTGAAGA
>Ga0209700_104398_pt1 | contig 25434 bp, 14 predicted proteins | sample SiratroredBW_FD_187528 | JGI IMG/M metagenome (GOLD analysis project Ga0209700, IMG submission 187528) | Root nodule microbial communities of legume samples collected from California, USA - Siratro red BW (SPAdes) (version 2) | ecosystem: Host-associated > Plants > Roots > Nodule | place: USA...
ATATATAAGTAAATAAATAAAAGAGTCGAAATCTCGATCCAATCTAACTTAATTTTTTAATTTTCAAAAATGAACCTATTCATTTTGCTATCTATAATTATTATATCCTTTTTATTATATTGACTACCAAATAAAGCATAATAGACCAAGTATAAAAAAATGTCATAGATAAATTAATTTGGTTATCTTTGTATTATCTTAGATAAAATATTTAATTTTAATAAAAATATTTAAATAACTTATAATTTTTATAAGTAACTCTGATAATGTTAAAATAAAATCAAAGATGATAAATAAAATTTAAATACCTACCACTGAAATTACTAAATAACATTCTCATCACTTATTAAAAATATAAATGATATATTATATTATAAAAACACTACAATAAAAGTATTTCAATGTTAAAAATATAAATGATATATTGTATCATAAAAACACTACAATAAAATATTTCAATGTTAAAGAAGAAACCAAAGGAAATCCTAATTGTGAAATTCAAGAAATCAAAAGAAGGAGAACAGAATTACACAAAAACATTCTATTCGGTTGACCATAAACATCTAACCCTAACACAATTACCGAAGGACTTCCAACATGTTGGTATCTCTCAGTTTATAACCACACACGTGATAAAACGACAAAGGAATAAATGAGGCGACAAAATAGTTGTAAGGTGTAGATTGTTCATGCTATCTTCTTATAACAGCAATTATTAGAAAGTTAGTACAGTTATACATTCAATAATTTCTTACATAATAAATATTTAATTCAATTGTTAAATTTTGTAATATTAATCTATTTGTGAAATAATATAAAATTTAGTATACATACTAACTAAAAGTATGAAATTCAATAGTTAGATTGGATAAATTTGCATTATGTAATAAGTTATTGAAAATATAATTTAATTATATTTTATCTAGATTAATGTTTGATTAACAGTTAACTGAGTGTTCAAATACTTAGACAAATTATAAATAGTATTTTTACTATCAAAATATTTTAAATAATCAATATGGAACTTTGTTGAGAATTAAGTAAGACAATTAGATCAGATATTAACAACTAATTAGACAAAAAAAATAATTATAGTTTGTCTGTTTTAGACGTAAATATGAAAAAAATATAATTTGAAGGACTGTATTTATTTGACAAAGAACTATTAAGTAATTTAATATCATTTTCAGATAAATAATTACTATAAATAATATTTAAATACAAATATTTTAAAAAATTTAAGGTTTGGTAAAATTAGTTTGACAGAAAATTATTTTAAATTTAGTCTACTTTTTTATTTAAAGCTACTTTTACCATCTAATAATTATAAAAATAGAAAAATAACATAAAAGAATGCAAAATCCATAATTGTTATTTAATTATTTAATTGTGCAAATATTATCAATTATGTACTATAATATAATCAATTATTTACTTATAAATATTATATGATCGAATCACCAACTTAAAAAACTAATTTGTTTTTTTTTTATTTTAAAATATTTTGTAAATACAATAAATTAATATACCATTAATTAAATAATAAAAATTAATATTATAAATGAGTTATTTGAACAGAAAAAATTTGTAAAAAATATGAAAAATTATAGTTATTTTCATTTTATTTTATGTGTTTCCTTGCATATAAACCTTCACAATGTTTTGTTTTTTTTTTTTTAATTCTTTTATTCAATTTTTTTCATCACACAGACATCTCCTAAACATAGATTTAATCTTTGTCATGGACTTTTTCTTTTACTGTTAAGCTTCTCCACTTACTATTAAATATTATTTATTTAAGAGGTAGATGTGAGTGAGGTTACTGTTTTATCTTTAATGGCAATGAGTTTGACTAAGAAGTTTAATTGTTCTCTTTATCTTATGTTTCTTTATTTATATGCTCATTTACTTTCCTAGTATTTTTGTTTGTGCTGCTGTTTGTTATGAGTAAGTTTGTGTTAAAGAAAGGTATTGCTAAAAAAAATTATTTATTTTTGTTTAAACAGAAACTGATATATATATATATATATATATATATATATATATATATATATATATATATATATATATATTAAAAAAATTTAATTCAAAGTGATAAGGAGGAAATCTGAGAGAAGATTCCTTAGTAATAAATATTGTGAAACTTGAGAAATTTGCAGAAGATGATGTTTTTGACAAAAGTCATAACACGCATAACTATGTTTTTCTTCAATTCTAAAGTAAATTCTCTTTCATGTACATGTCTCCTTTCTCGTGAGAAACAATCTATCTCAACTTGCTTCCAATAAAGAGAGTAGAGAACTGTTTTTTCTTCTGTTGCATTTCAAGATAAGTTTAACCCAAACATGTTAAAATTCAAAATAATTATACTTTTTAAAACAGTTCTAACAAAAATTTCAAAAAGATAAATTATATTCTTGTTTATCTTTTATGTTCTTTATTTAAACCTTATTTTTGTTTCTCTTTATTATTTACTATATTATTACATTTACATTAATGATATGATGAAAGATAAGATTACTGGACGATTGCACTATCTCTTTAAAGAAAGTGGTCACTTAATTAACATATTATCTAATATCCCATTTTACAGCATAAAACAACTGTCCATCTTGTTTGAAAAAAGGGATTCTTTCATACTGTTGAGTTTGAACATACATGCAGTTCACTTCTCCTGTGGCTTCTATGGAAATGATCATATATTGATTCTACCAATTATTTTTATATGGCCACACAAAACATACCTTTTATTTTTTCTAGTATAGTACATAACAATACCATCTTTTAGCATATTGACAAATCCCAACTCAATGGTAAAAAGGCTAAATCTAAATCTCCTTCTGATTGGAGGAAATAATTTTATTAACGAATAATAAGTTAACTCATATTCTTAAGAACAAATTCCGATTCCATGCCATTCCAAAAGATTGAAAGTGTTTAATTTGTTGTATGAAAAAGTAGGTCACTAGAATTTTTTTTGTCAGGTAACAAGAATTATATCAATGATTCAATATCATTAAATCAAAGGAAAATTTTAGATGCACTCAAATTTGTATATCCTTGATAAATTCATGAAATTTTTCTACCAAAAGATTCTAAGACTGTTTATAAGCAATTTCATTTTTCAAATAAACTCAATGCAAGCAAGTAATAGTATCATCATGGTTACGTAGCTTTAACTTGACTTAAAAAAGCCTAATAAAAATTACCTATACTTAGTTATGCATGCATTTCATTGTTCTTTAATTTTTTAAACCCCTAAATCTGCTAGACACTCACATACAGTCATAAAAGTACATGATACCACTCTACTTTATTTGCATGGGACATTTTTTAAACAAAATTCTTCTTAAGCAGAATAAAAAACAATATAATATCATCTCTTTGTGATCAGACTAGTGCTTTTTTTGTTTTGATCAATTAGGAATCTCTGCTGATTTGCTGCTTAACTGTAGAGATGCTTATTTGATTTGGTTTGACTTCTGTATTTCACAAGGTTATTATGCAATTTTTCTTAGAAGTATTTAGAGCATTATCTTCAACATCGTGGGATGTGTTCCAAAAATAAAATGAAAAAGACAAAATTTGCATGGAAAAAAGTTGTGGATAGAAGTTGCTTGGGACCTTGTGACTTCTGATCATAATGAAGTTTGTTCCATTTGGGAATCAATGACACCTTGTGATTTTATAGCTGTTAAAGTTAGAAAGTTGGTATCAGTTTAGTGTAATTAGATGATGCTTTCTCCTGTCTTATTATATCTTATTAGCTACTAGAATTTGGGTTATCTGATTAATTCCAGTATTCTTTATATATTTTTTATCAATATATTTTCCTTTAATCATTTAATATCATCAACACATGATATTTTTGATAAAAAATATTTTTAATTCTTTAACTGCTAATACTTTAGGATATTAATTGCAACACAAAAAAACACTCTATACAGTAATAAAATATATTGAAATTATAAAACAGTGTGAAGTGTCATATTTGTAATTAATTTTCTAATTTAAAAATTGAAATCTACTAATAATTATGTTTTTATATTATCAGAAAACTAAATTTGTAAATATATGTATCCAATAATTATTTTCACACGTATAAAGGAATTATTTTCAATGATAGCATTATTTAAAGAAAGCGTGATCTGATTGAAAGAATTATTATTTGAAAATTTTCTTATCATCTTACCTCTTTCCTTGATCTGTTTTATCATTCCTTTTAAGCTGAATTTCAGTATTTTTAAAAATTATGAATGATTAAAATAGTTATTAAAATCCAAATGATCGGACTAAAAGAAAAGTTGAGCAGTGGAGAGGAAAACTAGCAGCAGAAAATCAAACTAGTATGGAAATTTTCACCCTTTTCTTTATGATAAAATCTATTTTTCTCTTATTTAATGTAATTTTTTTTTACAGTGCCTTCTAAATCTCTTTTCTTTGCGAACTCAAATCTTCTCCAATTTTTATTTTTAAAAAATAGAATAAGAGCACGATGGTTTACAAATTTTTTTATACTCAAATTATATTTGTCTTTATGCTTTAGTATTATATGATAAAAATATTTTAACAATAAAATCCCTTACACTTAAAAAAATTAATAAAACATAATTTAGTACGATGTTAACTGCATTATGCACTTCTTATTAACAAAAATTACATCATAAAGCAAAATATTGCTTTAATTGTATGGCCCTCATATACAGGCTAAAGTACTTATGAAATTTATATCTAAATCATTATATGAAAGAATAGATCCTCTATGTCTTGAAGTGGTAGTCTCATATATGCCCCACTAGAATCACTTCAAAAAGGAAAATAAGAAACTTAGCTTATCTTTCCAGCATATATCCAATGTCTTATTGGTATTTGCTTGCGCAAATGGAGCTATAATAGGTGCCTCTTCATCATCAGAGGGATTGTGGAAATTTCTTCCTTTTGAACAAATACTTACATAATACAAATGAAGGAGTAGATGACAAAAAAATTACACAGATTTGTCGGCCAAATTGGTTATGAATTTATTTTACTGATTCTATTTTAGCGTTTGGTTTGAAAATTTAGACGTATTTCAACAGTTAACAAAATTTACTATTGAATATAGAATGCACTAATGTGTTGGCTCTTTGTGTATCTCTCAAATATTCTTCTCTCTTAACTTTTTTGTTTTCATTTTATACATAAAAGTATTGTCTCGTTAACAATAACCAATTCCTTCCAAAAAATATAACTTACCAAAGTTTTGTTTTCCTTTTCTTTTCCTAACCAATTTGCATTCTTTTAATCATAGTATAAGTTTGCATAATTTAGTTTTCTACTATAAAAACCTAATTGTCACCCTATCTTATTACCATTCAATATGTTCTCGAAAATTTGATCTCTTTTCAAATTAGTGTAATTTTTTTATCAACAAAAAAAAATAAAAGTATTTGAAGATATACCAATTCTTCTACAAAATTGTTCAAAGCTGCTGGTGTAGATTGAAGAGTCTCTTCTCACTTAGCCTTGTGTGTCAGACATAACCAAATTCAAATGAAAACATGTGAACTAATGACATGCATAGTAAACTTCGAGGAGATTTGGGTTAATTAGTCTCCTTTTAAGTGTTATATAAGGTATAAGATATTATATGCATAAAAGAAAAGCATTACAAGTTTTTGGTTACATTGTCTGCCATTAATTTTCCTTAGCTTTTATAATTTCACTTCATTGAAATGACAGCACTACAGCATATAATATGAATCAGTATCATCAATCAACTTGATCTATTTAACAGTCAGCCGTTAGTAGAGAGATTGAGAGGGAATAAATCTTGTCAGTTTGAAACAGAAGTTGCTATGATTAAGCTTTAGAGGCGCTATGATTGTTGTTCACACAAAAATATATTTGGGAGAGACAGTAAAGCATATAAGTGGCAACTGAGGAAAAAAGGAGGTTGAGAAAGAGTACTCATTTGTAGATATGAGAAAATGATGATCATCAATATCCCAAATGTAAAAAATAATGTTTTCCAACATCACCATGTATGGAAGTGACTTCCTACCTGTAGTTTTCTGGTTCAAAAACAATCATCTATTTGTGGAATGGAATTTTTAGCAACTATGTATTAAAGTTCAATCCTTGGAAAAGAGAAAATTCAAATAATAAATTTATCCCAAAAGCTAGCTGATAAAATTAAGAGACATAATTAATTCACAAGTCTAAGGTTGACAATATCGAAAAGTACAAATATGTAGAACTATGAATAATAATACCATACTTTTGGTTTCTCATCACAAAGATCATGGCTTCCATGTATATCCATTCACTCTCACAGTCTCACTTCCACTTTTCAGTACTTCCCACGCACTATCAGTCTACTACCAGTACCGCACTGTCTGCTTTTAAAGCAGAGATGCATGATATCCCAGAATTTAATTTTAAACTTTTGCTTCTCCCTGAACAAACAGGATCCAAAGACAAACAGTCTATATAGACCAGATATAGCAGCTTTCAAAAATAAAATTGACAAAGAAGATAAAAAAAACCCTAAATGTTGTGACACTAAATTAGACCATAACTCTAAAAACATATTGAGATTAAAAGAAGAGATCCCGCTTGAGGGAGAAGGTTTTGACACAAGGAAAAAGAGAGTAGAATTTGGCATGGAGTGAGAATTGAATTCCCCTAATGAGTTGCACTTGCACCTGGAGGAGGGAGAGAATGATGAGGGAGTGGCATGGGTTGTGGCTGAGGTGGTGGACGCTTCCTTTTCTTCTTCTCATAGCTTATCCCTCTTGCTTTGGACTGCAGATCACGAACCTCACGAAGGTAGAGTCTCACAGCTCGAGCTCCAAAAGGGTTTGCCTCAGGCTTTCCTCCATTTTCTTCAAAAGCAGCACGCAAACGCCCTATCAGAGCGTCAAGGCTCCCCCAAGCTTGCCTGAGAGGACATGGACATGGTGCTGGAGGGTTCGGGTGCCCATAAAAGGGGCAGATCGGTGTGTGCACTTTGGTCTTCCCAAATTGATCCAGGTACCTACACGCATAAAAGTAATTACAGAAAAAAAAAAAATAGAACAAAAGGGTTACATTCATAACAAAAAAATACCACATGTAATGGAAGGAAAACAATCTCGGTATGAGCAGATGAAATTATCACGAATGACAAAATTCTCCATTTATGTATCAGATGGAGAGCTTTGTCATCTGGGTAATCTCTTATGCTATCTGGCTCTAGCAAGATTGATTCTCAGGGAAGATGCATGTGTTCTTCATCGGAAAAAGAAAACAAGGAGAAAGAAGAGCTGCATGGTGAGTAAAACTTGTTAAGAGGGTGTGTATTGTATGTGTGTACCTCAGGAATTCAAGGACATGTGCACCGCTACACCTTGAGAGGGAGAGAGGGGGTCGGTGATTCTTGAGGTATTGACCAAAGGTGTTCCAGTCACGGCGTTTCTGGTTCTCGTAGCGGCTGCTGCTAGCGATGGAGGCGGAAGCAGCTGAGGAAGAGGTAGCACTGGTGGTTAAGTTGGTGGTGGTGGTATTGGTGATGAGGTTGCAGGTGTTGTCGGAGTTACATGTGTCTATGAAGTCTTGAATATTGGAGTCCATGGCCCTTTGTGCTTGCTTTGCTTTGCAGATCCAAGGTTAATTGTTTTGATTTTGTGTGTGTGTGTGTCTGGGAATAGTGTATCTGGGTTGCTGTTCTAGGGTTCCTAAGACAGTGACCAGAGTGAGGAGTGTGAGAGAGATGAAGGTTAATTGAGATAAACAATTACTATACTTATAGTTTGGATAACAGTTGAGGAAATGTCCTTTTGTTTGAATAATTTCTTTTTTAATGTTTTTTTCCTTTTAGAAGTTACTGTAAATGAAAACAACAACCTTAAAGGGGAAAATTATTATAAAAAAGAAAAAAAAAAGAAGAAGGAAAGGGAACAAAGTCTGATTAATCGTTGATTGGTGTTACAGACTTGATGGGGTTATTTTATATTTTTTTATTCCATGGGAGAGAGAGAGAGAGGTGACACACATGTACCTGCAAATGGTGAAGCAAAAGAAGATTTATTGATGTTGAGAATGTGATGAGATTGATGGGAGTGAGTGGCCCGTTGGTCTTTGCTCTATGCAGCAAGTTGTGAGTATGTGTTGAGCAATGCTAGAAAGCTCATCACAAGGGTAGGTGTTGGTGGTTTTTTTAGTAGCTTTGATTTCTGATAATGCTAAGGGATTGGGTTTTTTCCTTAAATGGGTGGAGCAAACTCAAAATTTCATCGTGACTTGTTAATGGTTATTGTTAATATTCTTCCTTGTGTGTTAGGTAGGGGTGAGAGAGAGAGAGAGAGAAGAAGATGATGAAGGAGAAGGGACTTATTAGGGCTTTGGAGGAAATAGGAAAGAAAGGTTGGACAGTAGGTTTGGATGGAGACAGGAAAAAGTTTGAAGGGGTAAAAATGAGGGAATAACATGATTCTGTTTCTTGACCCTGTAGCCTTGAATGACAGTTCCTTCTCAATTTACTCAAATACCCCTACCAGTTTACCCTTTTTAACCTTTTCTTTCTCTCTACAAACATACAACTTTAATTTCTGACACCACCTTTGTCCACTTCTCACCCTCATTTTACAGAAATTTTAAAACACAAACAAAATTCAAACCCTTTCTTTTCTATTAAAAAACAATCTTTTCAATTTACTCTCTACCCATTTTACCACCCAATCAAACATATCCTACTTGGTTCACACAAAAAATCACGTTTGAAGCAGTCCAACAATTAATTACTTTTAAAATATCATTCTGATACGATTTAGATGTTATCAGATGTATGAATCTCAACTAATAAGAAAGTTTAATGAAGTAATTCACTCTTCATATCTAGCTTAAGAAAAAAAATTACATAGTTGAAGATTTATCCATTGCTATAGTAAGTATCCGTATGTTGAAAAAAATTACCAGATCATATATAAAAGACTTAATAAAATGTCAGAGTGTGTAAAATTGTATACTAGAGATGATTAAGTTTCATATACTTCATAAAATACTTAGGTAACTTACTTTTTCTCCTTTACTATCAAACTTTTAATGATAGTTCTCTAATGCGTAACTGTTTTTCACATTCCAAATGCAAATTAATTTCTTAACTCTAATATTTCGAACCAATTCTAGTAAATTGTTGAAATTAGCAATTTTTGTATTAAGATAAGGAAAATATATAAAATACAAACCTTTTTTCTGGTTTTTTCTATTCATGTGGTATTTTTAATAGACAAAACAACTTTTCAACTAAATTTTATCTCTTATGTTATTTTTTATATTACTAATTATATGTATTACTTTTGTTCTCTTCTCTTTTTTTTTGGATTTTATTTTCTGTAAAATATAGCATGCATTTAATGGTGTTTTAAATAACAATACTTCCTACCCCTAGGCCAGCATTTAGTAGGATAAAGCATATGATAAGTTTAATTTTTGTAGTTATAAGATTATTTTCTTTTACTCTATATAGTTACTAAAGCAATTATAAATATAAGAACTAAATAATTAATTAAATCAATTAAATATATATTATTCAATAGAAACGTACTATACATTAGAAAATATAGCACTAAGTCAACTTAGTATAGCAGTTTAAATATTTTATATAATATTTTTAGGTTGAAATTTTTTTGTCATAAGAAAAGTTATTTTTATTATTATATTATGAAAAAAAAATGTCCAAGTTAACTGTACAAGAAAATGTATTTCTTCTTAAAAATTCTCTAGTATTATAAGATTTAATGTATTTAACGGCTCTATTTTTTTTCTTCTTATTTAGACATAGATAACACCTCTAATTTTAAATAAGCTTAATGTCGAGAATAAAAAAAATTCCGACTCGGTATGTTAGCTAGTTGAAGATAAGCAAACATGTACTTATTACTTATGACATGCTTTTATTAATGAAAAATTTTGATGATTCACTATTGCCGTTGCTGTTTTGATGCAATTACTTTTTCAGAAGTAAAAAGGAATATGAATGACCGTTGTTGAAAAAAATCTTGTCATACAAATATTTTAAAATTCAAAGTAAAAAAAAATCTAGATATCTATTATATTTTTTTAAAATCCTATAATTATTAATATTTGTACACTATTCTTCTAAAAATCTATACTATATTTTTATGTAAATAATAATTTAAAATCCTAATCCAATTAATTTCAAAATTTGAAATTATGTCAAGATTATTATTTTGTTCTTCACAAGCACATATCTCTTCATTAAATAAAGTTGGGTTAATGTATCTGAAAAATGGAAAGATGTTTTATTATGTATAAAGACTACCTAAATGTGGGGAGTTAATATTTTTCTGAACTTGTTTGTTATCTAGCTGGACAATAAATAAATAAAACTGTGATTTCTATAGTTGCCATTTATTGTTTAAGTTTTTTAACTTAATTAAATCACTTGTTGAAAGAACTAATAAGGACTTTAGAACGAATACAGGAGAGGAAGATGATTCATAGTGTATTTGTTGGCACCATAAATGTTAGAATTAGTTAGTTATCCTATAAATCTGAGAGCTAAACCCCTTATCCAAAATGGGCCTGAATTGATGAGTTCGGCTTCAAAATTTCACAATATATAAGACAAAAAAAAAAGTTATGACATAAATTAAAGTCAATTATTTTTTAATCTAGTTTATTTAATTTGTTATTTGTTATATAAATGAACTTAAACAGACTTGATTATAAACAAGATTGCTTTATAAAGTAATAATTATATTTTATAAAATAAAAGTTTATTTTGTAAAAAAAACTATATATATGTTATTACATATCAAATCATTATATCTAAAATTAAAATTAATTTAATTAATATGAGTTAAATTTTAAAAAGTTATATTTTATTTGTAATTTATTTATTTATTTTATTAAGCATGTCAAAATGACTAGGTACACCAATATGAGATTAGACTAAAAAACATATAAGTCTTCTTAAAATATAACAAAAAATAATCCATTTTATAACTCTACATGATTTATTTTAAAATATGAAATAAATATTCATAACAATATTTAGTTTAAAAAAATTATAATTAATTTTAATTTATCAAAATAAATTTATTTTAAATCACATTATTTTTCTTATTATCTTCAATTACTTTTATTGTTATTGTTGTTACTTCTCTGTAGCTGTTATTTGTTACCAAAAAAATTTATTATCACAACTATACATGTATATATTGATGTTACCAAATTAAATACGGATTGGAGTATCTCTCAAATACTCCATTTTATATTAATTTTATTTTTTAATGATAAAAAACGTACTTAGTTATATCAATAATAGAAATTATTAAAATAAATTAGACATTACAACTTGTCAATCTATAGAGATTCATTATAATTCATGCATATCAAATTATGGATCGATTCATTCTTCTACAAAGTTTGAATACATTTTTTTTTCTTATTTTTGTTGTTGTTTATAATTGATTGTATTGCTTGTAATTAAATATTTTTATTCATTATTTTATTTTACTTTAATATTGTTATAATATGTAAGTAACTAAATCATTAATCAATTGGTTTTAAATTTTTATACTTGTATTAAATCCTTATTTCTTGGATAAAAAAAAATGTTAATGATTTTGTTGATCTTTTCTAATTTTTTAAATTTGTGTATATTAACTTACAAGCACGCAAGCTTAGAATTATGAAAAACTTATCATAGTTTTGTAAGAACCAATTAGTTTCATTCATCTTTATAATTATAAGTCAAATAAGTTAAAACAAGATAATTAAACCTATATTATCATCATAGTAAAAGCTACAATATGTCATCAACATATGATTACAACAGTCAAATTTAATATTGGATCATGGAGTTTGTCTCCCAGTCTTCTTCACACATTTGTATGGACTAAAGATTTTGTTCATGTTTTCATGAAAATGATCAAGGCTTAGTGGTGGGTTTGTGTGCATGGATTACCCTTGAAATATTGGCAGCTGAAGGTTATTTTCTCAATTCCTCGGGAGATTTGAACTCTTCTAGCATTAGATGAGTTCACCATGAAAAAACACAAGAGGTTTCTTTGCTCTGGTTTTTGTGCATGTTGATCTTCTCTCTAACTTGCCTCAACAATTTTTGGTAGTGCATCCTAGTTTTGCTTTTATTACAAATATAGAATATGAAAGACTTCCTCCTTTCTTTTCTTTTTGCAAAATGATAGATCATGAACTTTCTTCTTGTAGGAGTAAGTAGAAGGAGCATCAGGAACAAAATTTAAAAACCAAATAGAGGTTTGTGCCAAAAGTATCATAGGATTATTGTGAGGGTACTATATCTTTACAATATGATGATGTTCCTTAGTCTCCTTCTTAAGATGGATGTTGATGTTGTTGTTATGGTTATGGATGTGCCAAAAGTTTTAGTGAACAATTGTAAGGGTAATATGTCTTCAACATCAAGTTGTTTCACAATCTCCTTCTAAGAGGGTTGTTGATGTTGTTGTTGAGACTGTGGATGTGCATCATACTTCGGGTTCTGATCATGATCATAGTCTTGAAGGCATGCCAAGTCTTGTGACACATCTTCAATTGTTAAACAAAATAAGAAAACTTCTTCTAAGGGTGATCTTGTTCCTCGTGTGGGTTTGGCTCTTTCCAATTATTTTGCCTCTTTACTTATAATGGATGTTGTTATTAAAAAAATTAAGAAACACTTTAGAATAGTCATAGGCAATACATGTGCAATCCACTCATAGCAAAGAACCTATTGATTGAAACTTTTTACATGATAGTGAAATGATTCCAGTACAAGGAAAATATATGGATGTAAATTTTTTGCAATTTGTTAGTGATTCTTCCTATATTCACAAGAAGCAGAGTTTGGTTTCTAAGAGTAGGCAGATATGTTGGATGACGACTCTTCAAACTCAAACTCTGATGTTTCTAAAGCCACTGAATTAGCTTCTCAAGGTTTTGTTGGGGTTAAGTTTGATGCCACCACTATAGCAGGTTCATGCATTGTGGGCCTGCATTTGGATGCTGGGGTGTGCAGGCTTCTCATGCTCTTCCTGAGTTTGAGAAGAAGTGTAGGTTGATTTCTAAGTACTGTGAAGCTCAGGTGTAGCAGGAGTTCCCTAGTGATTTAGATGAGTTAGACGAGTGTATTCAAATTTTTAAGAAACTTGGTAGACCAAGGAAGGGTGCTTCCAAAATTGGTAAAGAACTTGTTAGAGAGGATACTATAAAAAAGAAATTATGGAGGATTTTGTGCTCTTCAGCTTTGAGTTTCTTTTTTTTGTTGTTTTATTTTTAACATGAGGAATAAACCTCCTCTTTTGTTATTTTCCTTTAGTTCTATTCTTTTACTTTTTCATACTACCCTCTTGGGTTGGTTTGATTTGTTTCAATCTTTTTATAGGTTTGGTTTAGTCTCACATAATTTTTTTTTTGAATAAATTCCATGTAATAATGATGATAAATGATATAGTTTTTATTTTTTAAGTGATAAACATGATGTGATAAATTTATTGAATAAATTCAAATTAAGTCTATATAAATTATTAGGAATTACACTACAATCCGAGCTTGAAGAGAAGAATCTCAACAGTTTAAGTCAGTCTCATTCACCTCAACCTACTCACTCACCTCATTCGAATATTCCCAACAGGAACATACTTATAAAAGAGTTGGAGAAAAAAATTGTTTTAAAATTATTAATATTTAATTAAATGTATGAACTATTTTTAATTTATTTATTTTAATTACAAGAGAAAAATTAGTTTTATTTATATTTAAAAAAGTTAGTTTTTAAATATCACTTGAACCAAATTTATTATTGCTAGAAAAAGTGAACATTTTATTTATATATAACCTCTATAGCAATTTAATAACCATGTATGTATGTTGATTTTTTAACTGGTTAAATGTATTTTTTTCATATTCATATTTAGTTATACTTTCATAGTAAATATGTCATTTTGGATTTATGAGTACCGTTATGTCTTCCAAAACATATGACGAAGGACACCTTGTAAATTTAACTACTAAGTGAAGACATCCTCCCTTAGAGATATGATGGGATTAGTAAGGCATTAGTTAACTATTGAGTAAAGAAACATCACCCCTTGGGTAGTGCGTTTATTAGTGAGAGGTCACTTATTAGGTTGTAACGGTTACAATCCTAAAGTGTCATATTTGTAAGTTTAGAGAGATTGACGAAAATAACGAATCATGCTTGAAATTTTCAAAGTTTGAGCTGCAACTAAATCCTATGGTAGCAGAATCCGTTTTTTGATATCTTGTATCATTTTGATAAGTTTTCTAGTAATTTATTCTCCCCACAAACACTAAAGGGAGGGGGAGTCCCTATAAATATAATGCAGTTCTAACCTAAAGGTGATACTTGAACTTAGTGGCTTAACGTCACTACTTTAAACCAAAATAATAACCAAACAAGAATAATCAATTGATTATCGCTATTAAACTTAGGTTTTCACAATAACCACCACATAGTAAGAACCAAATGGCTATTATTATTAGCCTTCAATTATTATTTTATTATTATTCTTAGAAAAAACATCAATACCCATGATTTTGATTAAGTGTTAAAAATAACTAAGTATAAAATATGGTCATACTTCATTTGTAATATGATAACTTTAGTTTAGTAACAAATCATATAAGATATAAGTGTTTCGTTTTTCAAAATGATACAACATTGTGTTGTCTTCTTTTATGTTTGATAAAACATAGATATTCTCAGACGATAGGCACATAGGTGTAAGCCAACCTCGTACTATATATATATGTGTGTGTGTGTGTGTGCTTGTGTGTGCGCGTGTGTGTGTGTGTGCTTATTATATGTTGCAGGGAGTGTCCTTTGTTTTCACCTGTCAAGAAAATTCAAGTACAAGTCAAATTAATGATCACTTGGATGAGAAGCAAAAGACTACCTGCTCTATACGACTTTGCACTTTTGATAAACTAAGAAGAGATAAATACATCCTACAATTAAGATGTTATGTAAAGAAGAAAAAAGCAAGTAATGTTGCACTAAGTGCATTTAATGCATCTCCCTCACAAACAAGTTCATCATACATAAGAACGACATTCAAGAGAGTTGAAATTGCTCAACAACCAAAAATGAATTTGCAATGATTATATTCTCTAATACTATGTAAAGTCATTCATCAAGAATAAGAAAGAGAGATATGAAGTTGCACAGTGTTGACTATGTCAAAATATTTTGTGTCAAAAAAAGCTTCATAAAGAACATTATTCGTGTTCACATAGCTAATTAGAAGAGAAACCATAAACCTTGTATACATTGAAAGATGTCATTTTACTTTCCAATGAGCTACGCTGTGATTTGTGAATCACTTATTTGATAATTTACTTATCTTATCTAGGAGTAACTATTTGGCAAAAAATGCTTGTTTTAACTAGGAGTGACTATGTCCAAAGAATACTCATTTTAACCAAGAATAATTACATACAAAAAATGTTTGTTTTAGTTAAGAGTATTTGTGTCTAAATAACACTCGTTTTAAGTGGTTCACTGCAAAAAAACAAAAATTACTAACGAGACAAATATATCAGAAATACCTAAAATTCGTTGGTAAATTGATTGTATATAAATTTACCAACGGATTTCTGAGTCTGTCGGTAATTATCGACAAATTTAAGAGTTTGTCGATAATTACCGACGAGTTTAAGGTAAATCTGTCGGTAAATTCGTCGATAAATTTAGTGATTGATGATATCCGTCGATAAAATCGTCGATAATGATATTTTATCGACGGATAAATTTCTTCGGTAATGTAACTTTTTCTTGTAGTGGTTGCATCCAAATAATACTGGTTTTACTCATGAGTGGTTGTAACCCAAACAATAGCTAGGTGTGACTACTTTCTCAAACAATACTCAAGGGTTATCTAAGAGCAGTTATGTTCTAAAAAAAATACTCAAGGGGTTAATTAGAAGTAGCTACAAGTCCAAAAATACTCAAGAAGTCAGTTAAGAGTAACTACAATCTAATATAATATTCGTATTATTTTTTATCAATAATAATATTAGTATTGTACTTTTTAGGTATCCAAGTGTGAGTCTAAGTCCTACATTGAGTATAAATGAGAAAGTTGAGCAATATATAAGAAAGAAGACCCACAAACCCAATGTCTTAAGATTTTGGATTGAAGGTGGTGTCATTCTCTTGTGTGGAGTTGACTCAATTCTCATTCTTATTTGTTTCTCTATTTTTCCAATAGTACTCACAATATCAATCACCTTAGATGTAATTTGCTGTTTCAAACAAACTAATATAAAAATAATGTGTAATTCTCTTTTCATTTATATATTTTACTTTATATTTATTCTCATATTAACTAAATTAAGAGGGAGAGTCAATGTAAAACCAAGTTTAATAAATCTTTTAAAACAAGTGAATGTATTAAACAATAAATTACGTTTGACATATCTAATCAAAAGAAATATTGAGAAAATTATTGATGAATTGTTTGTCCTATAAAATTATAGTTTAAAGTTATCGTCAATAATATTTACAAATAAATTTTCAAAAAAATACTAAAATACAATTCAACTCATTATAGTGTTTTTCTTATTTTCTACAATTATTATTAGATATATTTCTTTTAATGATAAAAAAATAACACAAGTAATAAAATTATAAATATATTTACCTTAAGACAAGTTTTAGCTAACATGAGACATACACAATCTCAAAAGGAAACTCCTACAATAAAATTAAATAAAACTACAATGTCATTCATTCGGGGATTCACCCCTAAACCTATTTTTACCCTTCACAACTGTGGTTGTCTTCTCTTATATAAATAAAGCAGAGAATGTATGAGATTATATTACCTAACTTGGGACATTTTAGGAAAAGAAAAGGCGAGGTTGAAAAAAAGTGAGACGTATTTTATTTTCATGATTAACTAATTTTTAGTTAAATTTCATCAAAATAGAATTCATTTCGGTGTTTTAGGTAAAGGAATGACTTGTAGGTTTTGCATGAAGATTTTCAACAATTTAAAGAACACTTCAAATATATGAGTGTGATTTAAGATACTCCAATATCTTTCTAAGACATTTAATATCAAAAAGATTTCTATCATGATCAAATGACATGGTTTAAATCCGATTTCTCATCAAGATTGTAAGTTTATTTCAGTTTTTGAAATACAAAAAACGAGTTGTAAGTTTTTCATGAAATTTTGTAATGGTATATAAAACACCTTAAACAAACAATTATAGCTCCATATACAACTTGTCTTTTCATGATTTTCAAAACAAAGCAAGCTATCCTCTTTAAATCAATTTTTCTATTTCCTTTTATTATTTTTCAAGAGTGTACACATATCTCATTTATGTTTGATATCATCTTAATGTTTTTATTTTATATTTATATTTTTTTTATCTTTTTAAAATTTTTATCACTTATTATTTTATTTTGTTGTACTTTATTTTTAATTGTCGGAACAATATTAAATGTGGACAGATACTTTACCTTTAAAAGTGGAAGTTACAATTTGAAGTCACATCTTAAAAGTGATACAAATTTGAAGTCTCATAATGAGACTTGCAATGATACTAATTTTATCTTAAATTACAAGTTTTTTTATGGAAATAAACAGACTTATATATTCAAGAAAATAGCTTATTTTTTTATGAGTTATATTTTACAAATTAAAATTATTATTCCAAATACAACTTATTTTACAAACAACTTTTTTGTCAAAAAAGAAAAATGACGAAAAAAATTAATATTTTAGTTGTCACATACATACTAACCATGATAAAAAAAAAGATAAAATCAATGAATTAGTCTTTTTTATATGTTGAAAGTCGATTAAAATAAAATGAGAATTGATAATTATATTAAATAAAATTTTAAATGATACTTTTGTCTAATAACTCTTTACTTAAGAAAGGTTGTGCGTAGGTTCGTAAATAAAGAGTAGAAGTGCTTTTTCAACCTCTATTCTTTGCCATCTTTTAAGTTTGTTTTTTTTTTAACAGCAAACATCTTTTAAGTTTGTGATTGGTTTATCAAATTTAGATTGTAGTTATCGTTAACCATTATGACTAACAATTTGATTTATGAGTGGTCAATGGATCGTGTGCTGTGCGTGAGGGTCTTATATAGAAGTTATCTACTTTATTTAAGGATCTGAGAATCGGCATACCTTATTATATTCTTCTCTTTCACTTATAAAGACAATAATTTAATTTTAAAAAATGTAACAATTTGTATTGCAATAATTTTTTGAAAAAAAAAAAAAACTATCTATAATGTGAAGCCTTATATAATTTTTGGAAAGATTTTTTTTTTTTGTAACTTTTTGAAAACATAAAGCTAAAATATATTAAAAACTCCATAATCTTTGGTGGTGGTAGATTTTAATAGGGGTGAAGAGCCTCAACCTTCCTCATTGTCAGATTCACATGAGGTTTCTTTCTCTGATATGATTAATATTACTGAAATTAAGGAGAGTATAGTTGTTATATATATTTTGTTCATACGTAAAATAAGGATGATACAATTTATGAGAAGAAGAAAAGTTTGTTATGTGTGGATAATGCATTCTACTAACTTTGCATATATGTTTAGTTTATATATATTATTTTAATCCTCTAAAATTATTCCTCTATCAATCCTCTTTTAACATTTTGATTTCTTACCAGAAAAGGAAACAAAAAAAGTTCAACTACATATTGATATTCATCACCATGTTCACTATCACCACCACCTACCTCTCTTATTCTACTCAATACCCTAAACTCAAAACATATTTTACATGTTCACTGTACTTGGGAGTACCATATTCAGTAAAAAAAAATTTAACGGACTAGTCTAAAATCAGTACAAAAATAAAACTTGGAATTGTATACATTGTTAACAGTTACATTGAATTGAGTGAAATCAACTCGGGGAAAAAATGAAGCACCTGTTACTATTAATTACATTAACACACGCAGAATTTCTATAAAGACATTTGGCTGAATAAAGGGGCATATTATATGCATTCATAGTTTCATATCATCCTTCTCATATTTCGTGTCTTTCTCCTCCACTTGTTTATAGTAATTTTACTCTCTTTTCTTAGCATGTATTACAGTTCATCTTGGTTTAATTGACCAAATGGTTTTGTTTTGCCAGGACAAGCATCCTAGTGGGGCAATTAAATATTCCACATTGAGAGGGAATTCTTTGTCTTCGATTATTTTTTTTAATTCTTCATGACAAAATCCGGTACTAGGATCTTAGACTGTTTTCTTGCCTTCCACACAATTTTATCATAGTTATTATATAAATTCTTCTGTTCAATATTGTATTGGTTCATCTTCCTTCTCTTGTTCCCATCACAACAGTGCACTCGCAAATTTTCTTTTCTTACATATATTCTTATCCTTCAAATGCAAAAATGTATGCCCTTGTGAAAAGGAAAACAACTAAGAAACATTATTTCAAAATTATGTGAGGGGACACCACATGTTTCATGATCACAGATTATCTCAATCACACCCGCCAAATAAGCTTTAGTGGGTGGACCATCCTAGTTAGTTGATATAAGAATTGGTATCTGATTTTTCAATTATATATATAAATTTAATGTCAAAGTAAATGTAACTTTCAAGCTTACTTGACAATTCATGAAGTGCCTTTCACATCATAAAATAGATAATCAATTCCATACAACACTTCATATAGTGTGTTGTTACTCGCACTTTTAAATTAGTTCACATGGGGTGAGAATCTGTGGTCAAATTACTAATGTTTTGAGTGGTACCAATCGTCATGGCTCAGCCACAAAATCCTACACGAATGCAATTTTATACAAACATCGGAGATACCCCCATGAATAGTTTTATCGGAGAGCGAGTGAATTTTTTATATTTTGAGATTTTTTTTGAGATTTTCTATAAAAATTCATAAAAAGTGAGTTTTATGTATTTTTTTATTTCAAGTTTCGCAAAGATATCCACTGAAAAAATTTCATAAAATATGAAAAAGTATAGCAATGGAGGAACTTTCTGGTTGTCAAACTTCTAGGCTGGATGACATTGGTTCTGTCATGAAGCAACTGTTATGAGTTGTGAGAAAATATAGCAGTAAGTTGCTTGCAGCAAAAACAAAATTATATATTAAGAAACTACACAGTAACATCTATGTATGTTTGTCAATTTCACTCTTCTTCGTGTTCGTGTGCGCCGAGATTATTGTTTGCTACAGCAGAATTTCAAACCCTATACATGTAGGGCATCACATTCATCCACTGTTTGGAATCTCCAATTTCCTTTCTTTCCCGTCTTTATAGCTGAACATGATTTACTCACATCACTTATATATGAAAATTAAGCATTGAGGTAAAATATTATCTAGTTCATGTGGAGATGATTGTCTCCATAGTCCTTTCAGCTATATCATTAACAAGTATAAATTGAATACAGCTCTAACACACTTCTTTTAAGTCAATATTCGAATATCTAAAATATAAAGTTTACAAAACTAGATGACTATAAGTAGGTTTAAGAAGTTAATAAATTAATATAACATCGTAAAATTTAAATTTACATATTGTCAATATTGAAAAACTAGTCCATGAATTATGGATATGTAATCTCCAACACTATCTCCTTCTCTAACTTATGTCCCTTTGGAAATATGGGCACTGTTTCTGATGCAGCAAGGGAGGATTGAAGAAGATGTGCATGTGAGACTCTCACGTGGGGAAATGACGTTTTAAATTATTTCTTTTTATATTTGAAAAGACACTATCAATGAAAGTATAAGTAACAGTTTAATTGTAAAGAGAGCCGCATACATGGGATATGTATGGATTCAACATGACACTAATGTTAGATATGACAACATAGGACAGATATGACTAAGATACAACATAAATTTATATAGTATTTATACTCCAATACACAACTTTAGATGTCCGATAAGTATAAACATGATTTTATCGTATTTACATTGTCATAGAAATTAATATATATGGTATTGTTTTCATAACTCGAATATGTGTCGTTGGTACGTAGCAGGTGGAGGAAAGGTCGTAAATTTGATGACAATGGATAAGGGTTCAGTTTACTGATAGTTTTCTCTGAGTGGTGTTAGACTGTGGTAGGTAAACCATTGATAATTCATAATTGAAGAAATCAGGGTGTTTGGTCAGTCATTATTTGGAGGGGAAGCAGGATTTCATAATGCTGTGAGTTGAGATAACAGTGAACAGAATGAAGAGCGTCTTTTCACTTTAGTTGGAACTTGGCAGTACCAGTGATGGAACTTGAAGTACAATTTCAAGCTAAGGACATGAATTTTTGTATATAAAGTTCAGTGCCAATTTTTTTTGTGCATAAATGAAGTGTAAATAATTTAGGTGAAGTAAAGGAGGATTGTAATGGGTAATAATTTGATTTGATTTGGAGATAGGGAAAGGGTTTTTATGAGAAAAGGTAATGGGCTCGAGTGGACCCAATCTTAGTTATGTGATAGTACTAAGGATTCAGGGACTTAACTACAAATAGGACTTAGCAATGCTGTTGTGTACCCACAAAACAATAATACAGATCATACACAGCTGGTTTATTCATGTTCCATAAGCACTCTAATTGCTGTTTTATATGAATTCTTCAACTTCTTGCACCTCCTTCACCCCTTCAACTTGCAACATCACTCCCCAAAAACTTATCAATTGCTCTTTCCTTTTTCTTTCGTATCTGGTGTAAGGAATCTTTAAGATCTGGTTTCTTTAGCATTTAATATTACTTAAAATGACTCATATTCAATACTTTGTACAACAACTAGTCTTTCTACCAGTGCAAAGCACAGGTATTTTGAACAGAGCTTTAAATATTTGTTAACAAAGAAAATATTATAAAATTTAATAAAAGATTAAGTAAACTTTCAAAATATATATTGGTATCACATTTTTATATTGGTATATCAAAAGATTCTAATTGATATATTTGTCTGAAACATTTGTTAGAAAAAAATTTAATAACAAACTTAAAAATTCTCTATTCACTCTCTAAATTTATTATTAAGAAGAATCATCGGTTTTGATATTACTATTGGATCTTTAGAGATGACACATTAGGGAGATTCGATATCAATGAACTATGAGTCAACTTATATAAAAAAGACTGAAACAACTTCTTCTACTAAAAACCTTTAGATAATGAGTCTGTGGGTCTTTTTACTTATATGTTGTTCAACCTTTTATTTCTATTCAATATAAAACTTATACTCATTAGATTCCTAATAATTCTTCTTTCTACTTCATTTGATTCTCAAAGTCTAGTTAGGTTCTCTAGTATTCTCTATAGTTTTACTTTAATAATTTTTCAAATTTAGATAATAATGTACCTTAAGATTTTACTGTATAGCTTTTAAATAAATTTCTATGGTACTTAGAGTTGCTTGTAATGATTAACTTGGTGAACATATTGGATTTAGAGATATCCTACACCCATAAATTGCATTGTTTTACTTTTGGAAGATTCATAATTTAGTATTATGTTACTGCAATTTTGGAAAAATTATGTAGTCTTAAAATTATCAAACTCAAATGAGTTTTGTAATCTTATAAACCTAGAAGACAATTTTATATTAAAAATTATATTAGTTAAGATAGTGTATACTTGATGACCAAACATGCTAGTTGTCAAGATTGAATTCCATAAATATAAAAACACGATCACGTGAAGAGGAACTTAACATAATTTAAATCATGATTTCTTTTAATTATTTATCATTTTTTAAATATCTTTTTAATAGATAAACAAAAAATGTGTACATCCAAATAAATCAAAAAAGAGATAAAAGACCATGTATTAACATATGTTTAAATAAAAAAAAAATACATATGCCTTTTGCAAATAGGTTTTATTTGTTAAGATTTGTTCCTATAGCTTTATCATTATTCTATTTATCAATCTTAAAATTACAAGCTAAGGTAAAAAATGAAAGTAGAAAATATAAAGTATTTTTTCGGGGATGAAAGAGGGACAACATGAAGATACCATGGGTTAGTTGGAAGAATATGTGTAAACCAAAAGTTATATTGGTGTTAAAGATTTAAAATTATTTAATATGACCTTGATAACTAAATGAAAATAGAGATTAGGAACTGAATTAAAGGTTCTTTTTGAAAAGATATAATCAAATCAAAATAAGAAATAGGAAAAAATATTATGGATGCGAGTATATTAAAAGAGAATCAAGATGGTGGAAAGATATGAAATATCATGTAGGGAGGTAACTATATAGGAATGATTTGATGAAAATATTGGTTGGAGTTTAGAAAGGAAAAGAATAAGGTTTTGGGAAGACAAGTAGTTGGTGAAGTATCATTTTGCCAAAGATTTCCTAAAAAGTGTAGGAATATAAAATCCGAAAACATAAAACTCAATGAAGTAGCATACTAGCAAACCAAGTTAGAATGACGTCTTGAGTGAAGGAAGAATTGGTTTGAGTGGAAAGACTCTAAGTAAGTACATTGATGCAAGAATTAAAATATCTAACACATGAAGAAAGAATATATGTTGGTATAGAAGGATGGTGAAACACAAATATGTACCACCAACTTTAACATACAAAAAATTACAAAATAGTATGGGAGAGGAGGGTGAAAAATTGTATAACTTATTCTAAAAGGTTAAAGTGCTCCCAATAACATAAAATTTTAGACAGTGATTTTAAACCATGTGATGAATAAAAAAATGTGAGATAATTGGCCAATAAGACCATAAACTGGGGAGTACAAGAGTAGGATCAAAGTCCAATTGCACAACTACTACACTTTTTTAGAAGAATTCAATAGGTCAATAATGGTAATAACACAAGGGTGTGTTTAGGGAAAGAGCAATGGTGAAACTATTGGGAAATGGATGTTGATTTTTCTATTTTGTAAGAACAAGTTTATCAAACCACAAAGGTAAAGATGATGAAGAACTTGATTATGATGATAAATTAATGTAATACTATCAAGATAAAATAAACAAAGAAGGAAATGTTATAAAGCATTAGGTGTAAGAGAAAATAGAACTTCAACACATTGTTCCAACTGAAATAAGTGTCAGTATAAAGGATGGGGTTAAGGACAACATGACATAAAAGAATGACATAAAAGAAGAAAGGAGTCATGAGGCTAACTTGTCAAAAAAATATATTTGTAGTCATGATCATCTATCAATGATTGAATCGAAACTAGTAATGAAAGACTGAGAATATTTAGACAATAATATACATTTAGGATACACCGTTTGAAAGATTAAAATTATAAGAAAAAGGCCTTATACCTATAGAGACTATCTGATACAATGTAAGAGAAATAATGCTACAACAAGAAGAAAACCTACAAATCAAAGTTGAATTATCTTTAACTTGACAAAGATTTTCCCAAAAGTTGTATTGGGAAATGAAGAACAACATAAATTGGAAAGAGAGAGGGTGGTGACATGTTTATGATAAGGTTTGATTTTATTAGAGTATAGGAGATACTTTGATTAATAAATTTAAACTATCAATTCTTGTATTTTGTATTTTCTGGATTGATTATATATTAGGATGTCCTACTTAATATAATTTGTTGTATTCATCAATAAAAAAACTATCTCATGTTTACTAAGAAAAAGAAAAATTGATAATTGCAATAATGAAATACCTCTATTGTAGGTTTTCAACTATTTATAATTCCTATTTCTCAAATGTCAAGCTTGATAATCATTGATGTAATTAGTAGTTCGTAATGAATGGTTTATTGAATATGTAAATATGATATTATGTTATTGAAATTTCTTTTATATTATACTGAGTAAATCTTAACTTTACATTTGAAATTCGATATAAAGATTAGATATTGTGCTTAATTTGAAATTTTATATTTATATAGAAATATAAAGATGAAGTATTATCTTGAATTATTTGATTGAAAAATTTGGAAAGATTAATTACTTTTTAATAATTCATTACGTAGATTTTTATTTGTACTTCATATATTTAATGAAATTTTATTCATTATATATTTAATGGTTAATTTTGTGTCACTACTTTCTTTTTGTATCATGTGAAAACAAATATAAAATGCTGCCAAAATTTTGTGTAATATAAAAAGTGTTGATTAAAATTTACATGATAATCAATTATACTTAATATCATACAATCACATATTTAATTAAAAAGATTATATATGTATGCATTATAATAATAATAACACTTAATGTTAATAATACAGAACATATATATAAACTAAAGTTAGATTAATTCAAGATGCATAAATATTATTGGCATTATAGTGATCCAAAATTTTGGCAACCCTAGTATCACTCTCTTCCTATCATTGCTACCCTATTTCCTTTCTTCATTATTTCTTACATTGACATTTTTGTTTTATATTCAAAAGACAAAATATATATATATATATATAT
>Ga0209700_104400_pt1 | contig 25425 bp, 18 predicted proteins | sample SiratroredBW_FD_187528 | JGI IMG/M metagenome (GOLD analysis project Ga0209700, IMG submission 187528) | Root nodule microbial communities of legume samples collected from California, USA - Siratro red BW (SPAdes) (version 2) | ecosystem: Host-associated > Plants > Roots > Nodule | place: USA...
TGTTGCAGAAGATTGGTACTGCGGAGAATGCAACTAACATGTTAACTAAGCCAGTTACCACAGACAAGTTCAAGCATTGCTTAAATTTGTTGAATGTTTATAGTTGCTAGAGAAGCATGGTAGCCCAGCCCACTATACGTGTTTTGATACTTCCGGATTGTATATCTTCTAAGGGGACGTATATTCGTCAAGGTAGAGATTTGTTACGTATAACTCATAATACCAAATGAAAGGAGAAGTTATAGGCTTTGTGGGCTGGGCCAGGTGTGCGGGGGTATTTTGGTTATTGTACAGTGTTTAGGGTTATTTATATAACTATTTGTAATTGTAACCCTAATCTTTGATCTCTCTAATAACAAAACACAGTCACTCAAATGCTCTCGAGGACGTATATAAATTGCTGAACCTCATTAAATCTTGTGTTTTTTATTTCCTTTATTCTTATTCATTCGTGTGTTTATACTGTGAGTTTCTCAACAATTAGTTTTACATGTAAATACTCAATAGCATCTTCCAAATTGAGTTTTGAATTTTGTGTTGTTGGATTTGTGTCAACTTTACATGTTCACTTTGATGATGCTAATTTATCCTAATAGGTCATATTTTTTATTTGTTAGGTTGTAGTGTGTTAACATGGGAGCCAATGATAAAAGGAGGTTAAAGACAATATCATGAAGAAATTCAAAGAAACTTTATTTTAAATATTTTATATAAAATGTTATCCTTCTATTTATATATATATATATATATATATATATATATATATATATATATATATTTTTATTGTTTTTTAAGTAATAATAATAATGAGTTGTTATATAGTGGTAATATTCTCTATGAATTTAAATTTCCTTCTTCCATTATTTTATTTAAATTTTAAATTCTTTGGTCTTCATTTCTTTCCACTGTTCCAAATAAACAATAAATTATACATTTCAGTTCTTTCTAACAATTAGATGCCAAAAAGAAGATACTATATTCAAGAAAGTCAACGTCAACATGATTTAATTTTGCCAGACCACGAGAAATGGAAGCTTAATTTATTTTTATACAAAAGTTCTATGAAGACTAAGAATTTCATAGTCTATCCACTTGTTTTAGTTACCAAATTTGATGTGATTGAACACTTAATTTTCTAACACGTTCAAAGGAGTTAGAAAAAGATAAAAGAGAAGAATAATGTCTAATAATAAATTATTGTATTTTTTCTATCATTTAATAGTGTTATGATGCTAATTAATAATATATAAAAGATAAATTATTTATCTAGTACATAACATTTAAATTAAAATACAAATATCAAGACTTAATTACTCATACAATTTGATCAATATAAAAAAATATAATTTATCTAATTATTTTGATGCATCATGGCAATACCATTTAAAATATTCTTATTCTAATAAGTAAAGTTAATTTGTTGTGAATAACTTAATGTTAATAAAAAAATCAAATATTTAACTATATTAGTCATCAAGATATTTGTTTAATAATTTTTTATATTTTATTTGTTGGTATTCTAGCTTCACTGTATTTTATGTGACTAACAATCATACATCCAAGCCTTCCATTAATGTATAATTTATTTTTTTCGTGTACAAACCACTTTAATAAATTGTGCTAGATATATTTTCTCTAATGGGTGACACATGGTACTTAATATTTTTGGTAAATGTATATTAATTAAATTAATGTATATATTATTTATATTAGAATATTTTTAAAACAGAATACTACATTTTTTAAGGTATTATAATACTCCTAATATTTAACTCTACATTTTCAGTGAAAGATAGCTACTTTTAGATAAAAGGAATTAATTATACTATCCATTTAATATAATATTGTTTAGATGTGTAATTTTTATGATGAATAAAATAAAATATAAATTGAAATATAATTATATAAGTACTTGTATAATTGTTGGAAATTACAAATATAATTTGAAAAGTATAAAGATAATATAGGGTACTCAAATTGCTACTTTGGAGTGAATTTTAAATGTAAAGAAAACTGATTGTTGTAATGTCACAAAAACATCTAGCTAACTATACTTCTGATGAATGTATAATATATATATATATATATATATATATATATATATATATATATATATATATATAGTTTGTGAACCAATGATCCATGATATTTGTATATTATGTATTATTTATACACTTCAAAATATTATATATAAAATATAATATAAATCATCTCCCTATTATTTATATTAATTGCTATCATGTATGATTCATATATCATATACAGATATCTCGATTATTTGAAGTAATTATCATGTTTAATGTGGTTTAAAAAAGTCATATATTTTAAGATATACAAATACTTATATATTATTGGTAAAAATCAATTTTAATTTTTGATGTCTGGGTGATCTTTCCACATGTTATAAAAGTCTTTATATAAAAATATCTTTCATGTTCTCACCACTTCAGTTTTAATTTGTATTATCAAATTATGAATGAAGTTATAAGACATCTCTTTTCCTTAATAATTTCTTTGTTTAATACATACTATACAATATTCTAAGTATCTCTCATCTCTCACCCATAAAGGATCACAACATCGTACAGTATATCAAAAGCTTTTCAATAGAGATTGCGTCTAATAAGAGATATCAGATGCAACTTAAATTAAATAGATGGGTTATTTCAAAAAGGCTTTTTAAAACTTATTTTCGCAAAACTTTCCTTCTAAGATTGGTTCTAAATAAATAACATTCAATCTAAAAAAAATAAGGATTTACTTCATGATTTTTATCCCATAAATATTATATCAATTATCTTATTAAAATTTTTGCTAAGCATCTCCACTGAATTCGTATGACAAAAATGGTCTTTTTCAAGGAATTAGATTTCATAAAAGCAGGACTTAGTTCTCAATAAAACATAGAATATGAAAGCTTATTTTGTTTTTATACAAAACTTTATTCAAAGACTTTTTCAAAGTATACGCAATTGTTTCAATTTTTAAATTTGATTTGATAACAAATTTAATTTTCTAACTTATTAAAAATAGTTAGAAATCATATTTTAAGTGAAAAACTAATGTAACTATTTATTTTAAGAACTAAAACATATGAATTATTTTATTTATATAGAGAGAGTAATTACTGGCATACTATATCTCCACAATTTTTATGATGATAAAACATAATAAATATAATTAAAAATTATTATTACAATAAAAATAATTATATATATATATATACATGTAAATTACATATTAGCTTTATTATAAAAATATAGTAATTATAGCAATTTTTTAGCAATATTTTTCATTGTATGTTTAAAAAATTGGTCCTATGAAATTTCTGTAAGGACTAAAATATCAAAGTCTTTTTGCTTGTTTTATTTTTTAAATTTTGATGTGGTTGCCTAACTTTCTAACCCAGAAGAAAAGTTAGAAAATGTATGAAACAATGGTCCTTTTCAAGAAATTAGATTTCATAGATTTCACTAGAGCATGGAATATGAAAGTTTTTTTTTGTTTTTAAAAAAAAATTCTTTCAAAAGAATTTTCAAAGTCTATGCAATTATTTCAATTTCCAAATTTGATGTGATAACACATTTATTTTTCTAATTCATTAAAAAAAACTAATACAACTATATATTTTAAGAACTAAAACATATTAATTCTTTTATAGATAGAGAGAGAGTAAGTAGTCTCATACTATATCTCCAAATTTTTTATAATGATAAAACATAATAAATATAATTTAAAAAAGTTTTATGTAATAATTATTAAAATAAAAACAATTATATATACATATAAATTACATATTAGCTTTATTATAAAAATATAGTAATCATTTAACAATATTTTTCATTTTATATTTAAAAAATTGGTCCTATAATATTTTATAGAAAACCTTCAAACTATCAACAAAGTTTGTCTTTTGCATCAAATTTCTGCAAAGATTAAAATATCTATGTTTTTTCATTAAAATAATAGTGTAATCTTATTCCTAAATTATCATAAGAACTAAAAAACTTTTTTATTATATTTTGTATAAGTGGTTAGTGACGAGAACTACTTTAAATAAGGAAAGTCTTTTTCATTAAAATAATAATGTAATCTTATTCCTAAATTATCATAAGAACTAAAAAACTTTTTTATTATATTTTGTATAAGTGGTTAGTGACGAGAACTACTTTAAATAAGGAAAGTCGTTAATGAGATACAGAACTTCACGAAAAATTTTGATGCTGAAGTCAATTTTTTACTGTAAAGTTATCATTAACATTAATAATTTCTATTATAATTCTCTTAATTGAAGTTGTCATAAAGGTTAACAATTTGTGTTATAATTTTTTATTTGAAGTGGTCATAAGTTGTCAATTCTGATGACAATTTGGATTCAAAAGATTATAACATGATGACTATTTCTCTTATTTAAAGTTTTTTTTTATTGACAACTTACTCAAAAACGTAATAATTTTTTTTTATGCATACAGCAATATATAACTAAAATTGCACATTTTTGTGGAAAAACCAAATATCGAAGTCCTTTTGTTGTGTTATTTTTTAAATTTTTATGTGGCTGTCCAACTCTCTAACTCACAAGAAAAGTTAGAAAATATAAGACAAAAATCATGTATAAATCAATATATTTTTTTTATTATTTAAAAGTATTAATATGTTTGATAAATATAAAAAAATTTAAATTATAATATATAAAATTTGATATAAACTTATTTATGTAATATATAATATTTAAATTATATATATATATATATATATATATATATATATATATATAATTAACTTATAAAATGATATTTGCATTAACTTATACTATAAATTGACTTTATTTTTTAGTCGGTATGATTATTGTTTTCAAAAATTATTTTTTATATTTTTATATAATTTATTTCTTATATTGACTTTATTTTTATAAAAGAGTTTATTCTATTTCGTAAGTTTTTATATCACACAAAATTATTAAACTCTCCTGTAAATCAAAATGTTATCAATTTAGGTGAAAAATTGTTTTCAAAGATTATTAATAGTCTCTAAATCTAAAGAACTAGTCAGTAAAATAATTAAAAATTAAATTAAAATTAAAATTTAAAGTAATTAAATTTTGGTTTTTAATTTAGAAAAACATACTTAATTTAGAAACTTATTTAATTAAAATAAGATATAATTTAAATATTAATAACCTTGAATTTTAAAATAATTGTTAAATTGGTATATACAATCACTGAATATTTTGTATTTCAAGATCAGTTTTTATTTAATGAACTTTTTAGTGATTATTCATAAAAGAAAATAACTATCTACATCAACCTAAATATTTTGTATTTCTTTTCAATAAAGTTTGTATTATCTGTTTTATTATTCCAAATTAGGATAAATTAAGTGAATTAATTTTAAAATCTATTTTTTACAACTCTGAAACTTATGGAAATCTGTTCGTATATTTAGGAATTAAGCTTTGGAAAGTCTATTTATTACACAAATCTGGAATAAAACTTTTGAAAGTCTAACAATAGAGTTACAAATAATATATAACTGATAGAATTGGAGGTCTAACAATAGAGTTACAAATAATATATAACTGATAGAATTGGAGAAGTTTAATTGTAGAATATACAAGTTTCTATAAATTTAATTTTACCATTATAATAATTAGACTTTTGGAAGCTTAATTTCAGAATCATAACTTCTCGAGTAATGAAACCACCAACCACACTGTATTTACAAGAGACAATTAAGTTTGGACAAATTCTTCCTACACCCTAATACACGCTTCCTGCACCCTAATACAAATATTTTAATTTCATAAATACCCCACACACCCATCCGGGTCATAACGTAAAAAAAAGAAAACCGGTTGGCATCCCATCCAGGTTTTATTTTAACACCTGTTTCCAAATCTTTAATTAATCCTTAAAACAAGTAATAAGTAAGTAATTTTTGGTGTTTATTAGCAATTAGTAAGTGATATTGCTGATTAGAGTAGTTGATTTGGGGTTTAGGCGTTGTCGACGACGAACAGAACAATTTTTCGATTTGATATATGAGAACCGGATGGGTTCCATCCAGTTCTCATTTTGATTTGGAAATGAAAACCGAAAATGAGAACCGGATGGCACCCCCATCCGGTTGTCATTTCAAAATCAAAATGACAACCGGATGAGTATGTCATCCGGTTGTCATTTCCAAATAAAATGAATTTTTTTTAAATGACAACCGGATGGGGGTGCCATCCGGTTGTCATTTTATTTTGAAATGACAACCGGATAGGGGTGTCATCCTGTTGTCATTTTATTTTGAAATGACAACCGGATGGGGGTGCCATCCGGTTGTCATTTTTTTTGAAATGTGAACCGGATGGGAGTGTCATCCGGTTCTTATTTTTTTTCCCATATAAACCGGATAGGGTCAGTTATGGAATTAAAATTTTATATTAGGGTGCAGGAAGAAGATATTAGGGTGCAGGAAGAATTTGTCTTAAGTTTGTTGGACTTGTGGGTTTGTGTGCATTCCCTACCTTGTATGGTTGGACTGATTCTTTCTACACCTCCAAGGTTTATTAAAACACCTCCAATTTTTTAAATTTTCAAAAGTGTCCTCGTATTTACTGTGCAGACCATTATAACTTTTTAGAATTCTATATACTCTTTCACCTTAGTTACTGCCTCTCATATATATTGTGCCCCTACCTCCAAGAAATCATTTTAGAATTCTATATACTCTTCCACTTCTAACGCACCTTCATTACTATCTCTCATATATATTGTGTCGCTACCTCCAAGAAATCATTTTATTTGTTGTTGTTGATGTCGCATTGCTTCTGTCGTTCACCGACTTATCAATAAGATAAAGATGATTTATTGAAACTTTTGAAATTGATTTACTAGTGATTATACAATTTGGTGGTGGTTTTGCAATTTGAGAGTGAGCTTATTTTTGTAGAAAAACAGTTTGGAAATGAATTATTCCGGAAGCTAATTTTGAATCTGAAATTAAAATTGTTTTTCTAAAATAAACTGTTTCGTAAGCCAATTTTAGATTTTTGAAACAATATATTCTAGAACTGTTTTTCCCAAAAAATAATAATTTCAGAATAGACGGTTCTGTAAGTCAATTTCAACATAATTAACTTTCAAAACAGTTCACTCTAAAAATATATCTTTTTTTTGAAAAAAATATTTCCAAATAAGCACGCTGTTTAACGAATAAGCACACACGGAGAAATCTCTTTTCAAGAAGGGTCACTTTTAGAGATTTAAAAAGATTTAGAAGTGCCTAAAAAAAACTTGAAAATAAGCCGTCTTACCGTAATTTGTTCTCTTTTTCTTTTCCTGCACTTCCATAATTCTTAAAATGATCATTTTACCCTACACTTCCATATTGTTTATTTAAAAAAATTATTAAAATAATTCTTTAAAAATTTTTAGAATATACTTTTTGAAATACATGAAATACATCCAGAAACGAATTATATAGAATAAAACTTTTAAAACAAACATTTCAAAACATGATATCTTTTACAATGAGCCTATCAATGTGTCCTTTAGAAGACGTTTATGTGAACAAGTTTATTGAACAAGCATTCTGATAACTTCAAAATCGAGCTTTTTAGAATAACTTTATTTTCGGAGCCAGTTCTCTCTATTCTTCCTCTCAAAGAGTGCACCGGAGAATGAAGGTACACTCAGCGACGGTGGAGTAGTTTGTTATGAGGTGAAATTAGTAACAATGGGGTTCAGAAAGTAGAAATTGTTTATTTTGGTTATTCATCATGTTTGGGCTTCAATCAAGAGTTTTCTATTCACACTCTTATAAGAAGCTGGTTCAAACTCACCAGTTGACAATATGTACTAAATGAATTAATGAATAATTCCAATATTAGATAATTTTTCAATTTTACTTTAAATTGATATTAATACTTTTGTATCAACAATTCTAAAACATTATAATTGATTATTCGATGTCCTCCTTAAGGATTTGCGTTTGTATATAAACATTCTTTGCAGAACTTTAAGATAAGAAAAACTCCAACTTATTTTAATTGTTAATTAAAACATATTATTTGGGGATAAAATTTTGAAAAATAAAATAAAATATATATTTCTTAAAAATTTCATTTCACTGCTTTTTGGAAGTTCCATATAATTATAACTAGCCACGCTCCCGTGTCAATAACATCTTTGTTCTGACATGTAATTATAAAATAATTATATTATAGGAACATGTAATTAAATATATACATATATATAATATTTTTTGTAATTTTATTTTTTATGAAAATATGAACAAAGAATGTGCACGCAGAGGAGGAAAAAGAAAAGTGAAAGTGAGGAGGCATAATCACGTCGGTTATAAGTTCCTAATTGACGTGATGCACCCCACTAAAACCTTCGAATTCAAATTTCCTAACCAACGTGATGTACCCCTAAAACCCCTAAATTCAAATTTAGAAGGAGCACGATGTCAGTTCTAAGCTCTTAATCGACGTTGTGCTGAACCCTAATTTATCCAATTTTTTTACTAAATTATAAGAACGAGCATGACATTGGTTGGACTCCTAGAACCGACGACGTCATGTTGATATACACCACGTCGATTAGGAGCTTATAAGCGACGTGGTGACTTAACCGCTAAATTAAATTTTAAAAATTTTAAATTTTTATTTTTATTGTCTGTTTAAGATGGTTTTTTTTGTTAACCGACGTAGTGTAGATATCGCAACGTCGGTTTTGCTCCAACCGACGTTATAAATGTTCATTTATTTACAAAAATACCACCATATTTTTTACTAGTGTTAGAGGATAATTTGAATACTTCAAAAACTATTTGAGAGCCTTGAACCCATTTACGAAAATTTCTCTTATAATTATGTTAGTCAATTATTAAATATGAAAATTATAAGTCTTTTACAAAACAAAATACATTATTTTATCAAAACTCTTGCCAAGTCTGTATTGACTATGTCAATGCACCATTTTGTAATTTTTTTAATGTCTTTTAGCACCTCATTTTAGTATCCGCATACTCACTTAATTCTTATGACAATAATGATCTTTTTCAAAGAATTAGATTTTACAAAAAGCAGGAATTAGATTTCATTAAAGCATGGAATATAAAAGTTTATTTTGTCTTTATACAATAATTTCTGCATAGACTAAAGTCTATGCAATTGCTTCCATTTCCACATAACACATTTTGATTTTCGTAACACATTAAAATGTTAGAAAACATATTTTAGCCGAAAAACTAATACAACTATGTATTTTAAGAACTAATACAACTATATTTTTTATGATGATAAAACATAATAAATATAATTAAGCAAGTTTGATGTAATTATTATTACAATAACAATAATTGTTTTATATATGCATGTAAATTAAATATTAGCTATAGTAATCATAGGAACCTTTCAGCAATATTTTTCATTGTATATTTAGAAAATTGGTCCTATCAATTCTTATAGAACTAACTCCTTGGCTGTAAGCGATATACTCACCTCAAATTATCAACAGAATTTGTTGTCGTATGAAATTTCTGCAAAGACTAAAATATCATAGTCTTTTTGCTTGTTTCATTTTTTTTTTAAAATTTGATATGGTTGCCTAACTTTCTAACCCAGAAGAAAAGTTGGTAAATGTATGAGACAACATGTTTATGATAAATCAGTATATATGTTCTTATTATTTAAAAGTACTAATATGTTTGATAAATATAAAAAATTTAAAATTATAATACATGGTACAAATAATATATAAAATTTATTATGAAATTATTTATGTGATATAAAATATTTAAATTAAATAAATATATCAATATTTTATTTTACAATAAAAACTATTGACTGTCTTATTATTTGAATAAAATTTATATAAGAATACACTGATAATTATTTTATTCTATCTGGTCAAGCTTTTAGATCTCACAAAAATATTAAACTTTGCTATAAATCAAATTGTTATGAGTTTACATTAAAAATTGTTTTCAGATATTAGATTAATAGTCTCTAAATTTAAAGAACTAGTCACTAATATTATTAAAATTAAAATTTAAAGTAATTTTTGGTCTTTAATTTTGAAAAAGAAATTAATAATGAATTTAGAAACTTATTTAATGAAAATAAAATATAATTTAAATATTAATAATCTTGAATTTCTAAATAATTGCTACCTTCGTGTATATAATCACTGAATATTTTGTATTTCTAGGTAAGTTTTTATTTAATGAACTTTAAAATTTTTAGTGATTGTTCATAAAAAAGTAACTAGCTACATCTACCTAAATATTTTTCATTTTTTGATAAAGTTCTTCTCATCTGTTTGATTATTCCAGAAATAGGATAAATGAAGTGAATTAATTTTTAAATATATCTTTTACTATTCTGAAACTTATGGAAGTCAGTTCATATATTTAGGAATTAAACTTTCAAAAGTCTATTTATTACAAAAATCTGGACAACTTTTGAAGCTCTAACAATAGACATACAAAAAATATATAACTGATAGAATTCCAGAAGTTTAATTGTGGAATATACAATTTTCTATAAATTTAATTTCAACATATAATTTGACTTTTGGAAGTTTAATTTCAAGATAAGAATTTAAATTCTGGAATAATGAAACCACTAACCACACTCTGTTTACAAGAAGGAAGGGTGTTCAAAGCAATTACCTTTGTTGGACTTGTAGGCCTGTGTGTACTTCCTGCGTTTTATGTTATTTATTCTCTTTTTTCTTCATGCACTCCATGATTTTTTAAATAATCATTTTACTCCATATAAAAAAAGTGACTTTTGTTATTTCTTCGAGAAATCTTTTAGAACAAGCTTTTTTTAATTTTCACATTAAACCTATTGAAACACATAAAATGCATTCAAGAATGAGTTTCCATATAAAATTTCTATAATAAGTGATAACCGTTAATAATTGGTTAATTACGCATAGATTTGTTAAGATTTTTAGTATTTATTATGTTTTAATTATAGGATTTTTAAGGATTTTGTTTAGTTAGGGATTTTATTGTTTAATTTTCTGTTTAATGTGTTTTTGGTTATGGAAAGAGAATGTCGTTGAGATTTAGGTAAGATTCGAAGAAAGAGAGAATGGGGAATGCTGGAATTAAAGAAAGGAGCAGGAAAACAGATTTTAAGTGACTTCTTGCTTACGCTAAAGGAGGAGCTTGAGCTAAAACTCACTTAAATTATAAAAGAAGTTCTGAACGAAGGCGTCAACGCCACTGAAGCTGTGAAGTGCGAAATAACAACCACTTTGTAACAAACAGCAGGGATCTTTTATAAAAGGACGGCTAGAATGAACAAAGGGATCATTATCTTTTGGAAGATCTTTTGAAGCACTTTTGCAATCAAGAATTTTTTCTTTTTACTTTTCCATTGTGTTTTCATGGCTACCATGCGTAGCTAATTTCTTTTCTTCTTGGGATTGAATGTAAAGTCTCACTTTCATATGCACTCTTAATACTATTTTTATGTCATTCAATTTAATTACTCTCGTTAATGTTTTGTTTAGCTTTCGTATTTTGACTGGAAAACATTATTTGAAATTGGAAATAAACGTTAACTCATTACAGGTATACGTTCAGGAATGAAGTGTAATGTAATGACTGTTCATTGCAAATGCTCTTAATGCTGATTAATTTAATCTGGTAACTAGGAATAGAGCTAGATATTTTAATCTATGAATTTCAATATTAGAGGAATCAAGTTGAAAAGGTTTTTATTTGCATATAAGGGTAATTTAATAAAATGACATAATTATTTAATTATGAGTGTATGGGAAGGAGAGTAAGTTACAATTCAATCCCAAGGCTTTTATTACTATTAATTTCATATCTTTTAACTACTTTCTGTTACTTTTCTTTATATCGTTAAACAAACTCATTATTGTTAATTGCTTTTATTCACCATCTATTGATATATATTTGGTTTTCAATTAAACTCCGTTCCCTGTGGAAACGATACTCATCTTATTTATTATACTACTTGAGGACTCAGTACACTTGCTGATAATCCATTAACAAGTTTTTGGCGCCGTTGCCGGGGAACGGTGAAAAATTGGAAATTGAATTTTGTATCAATTGCATTGTAAATTACTGATTTTTCCTGTGATGGTAATCTCTTGTTAGACAGTGGTTGATGCGTTTGAGAAATCAAAGGAAAGAAGAACAATTGTTATTTAATCCCGATATCAATAGGATGTTGAGACAGCTTAGGCAAAGGAGAAAGCGTGAGCATAAAAGTCAGTCAAAGGACAAAACTAGTGGCGAAATCATGGCAGAAAAGGCCAATGGTCATGTCGATCCGGCTGATCCGCCACCAAGAAGAGTGTTGGGCGATTATGCTCTACAGTAAGGGCCCAGACATTTTTCCAGCATAGCTGTTCCTAACACAGCTCAAGCTATAGAAATAAAGCCAGCACATCTGACACTGGTTAGTGTTAATCAATTCACTAGAATGGAGCATGAGGATCCTTATACTCATTTGTCAACATTCTACGAATTGATAGCTACCATGGGATTCGAAGATCAGGATAAAGATGCTGCATGTATGAGGTTGTTTCCTTTCTCACTAACTGGGAAGGCAAAGGAATGGTTAAAATCGCATCCTAATCAAAGCCTGACGCGCTGGAGTGATGTGGAGGAAAAGTTCTTACAGAGATTTTTCCCTCCATCCCGTTTCATAAAGGCTAGATCAGAAATCTCAAATTTCAGACAAGGATCAGATGAAGCTTTGTGTGCAGCATGGGAGAGATTCAAGGTGTTGTTGAGAAGATGTCCTAATCATGGATTTGAAGACATTGCACAGTTAAACACTTTCCACAATGGACTGAGGCCAGATACAAAAATGATCCTTGACACAGTAGCAGGAGGAACTATGATGGCAGTTGATGTAGAACGTGCCACCTGAATTATTGATGCCTTAGCCTCAACTGATTATCAAGCACAATATGATCGGCAGAGTGTGCAGAAGAAAGGAGTTTTGAATTGAACAACACTGATGCAATTCTAGCACATAACAAAATCATGACTCAGCAAATAGAAGCTTTGACTCAGCAAATGGCAAAACTGCCACAACAGTTACAAGCACAGCAGTTGCAGGCAGTTCAAGCCTCGCAAACTGTTAATTATCAAGCTCTAGTATTGAGGTGTGATTTTTGTGGAGGAAACCATGTAAATGGGAATTGCTCACAATAGACTACAGTTGGAACAACAACTGAGGAAGTACAGTACATGGAAAACTCTGGCAGGTAAAATGTTCAGCAGGGGAATTTTCCAAACAATGCCCCTCAAGGATGGAGAAATCCCCCAAATCAACCATGGGGATGGAAGCAAGAGACAGGAAATACTGGTAGGCAGTCAATGTTTCAGCAGCAGCAACCTACATTGTGTGATCGAACTAGCAAGCTGGAGGAAACTTCGGAGAAGTTTATGCAAACTTCTCTGACCAATCAGAAAAATCAAGAGGCATCTTTGAGGAATTTGGAGACTCAGGAAGCAGATCAGCAAGGTGAACAGTTTTCTGCCAACACTCAGCCTAATCCGAAGGAGCAATGTAAAGCAATCACCATTCATTGTGGGAAGTAGGTTGGTTCTGATGTAAATGTGAAAGATGTTGAAAACAACAACCAAACAACAGGTGATGAAGGCAAAGTAGGAGAGGAAGTTCCACCAGAAGCACCCTCAACTGAAAATAGTAAGGAAGATGGGAAACAGGATGAGGAGAATTCTGATAAAAATCAGAATTGGAGGAAGATTTAGAAGGAGATACCATTGAAACATGTGCCATATCCACATGTACCTTCCAAACGAGAAGCTGAGAGGCAGTTCATCAGATTCACAGAAATCCTGAAGAATTTACATATTAACATACCTTTTACAGAAGCATTGCAGGATATGCCTATCTATGCACGTTTTTTGAAAGAGATGTTGACTAAGAAGAGAAAATCTCCAGAGGATGAGAGAGTGGAATTGAAGGCAGGATGTAGTGCCATCATCCAGAAATCAATTCCACAGAAATCTTGCGATCCTGGGAGTTTTACACTACCCATCCCAGTGGGAAATTTGTATGTAGGGAAGGCTTTGCTATACCTAGGTGCAAGTATCAATTTGATTCAGTTATCCATGCTGAAGAAAATATGAGAGATAGATGTCAGACCTACACGAATGACATTGCAGTTGGCAGATAGATCTATCAAGCACCCATATGGAGTGGTAGAGGATTTGCTGGTGAAGATAGATAAATTCCTTTTCCCAGTTGACTTTGTGGTGATGGATATTGAAGAAGATGTGGATGTACCTGTGATCTTGGGGAGACCGTTTATGAAAACTGTAAAGGTGATCATAGACGTGGATAAAGGCAAATTAAAGGTCTGTGTGGAGAATGAGGAAGGGAATTTCAATGTTTTTTAGGCAATGAAACATCCTAATGACAAAAGGGATTGTTTTAGGCTTGATGTGATAGATGAAGAATACAGTCGAGTGCAGAGCAGCTTAGCCAGTTCAGAGACACTATTGCAAGTTATCACCAAACCTGTAGATGAATTAGTTGAAATGGCGGATGCAGAGGCTTTAGCCTTGGCTACTATGTTAGATCAAGTTAAGGAGTTTGTTCAGCAATCAGAAAACAGACAGAAACTGGAGACAGGTTATATTGCTACAGAAGAGGCACCAGAGTTTAAGGTTTTACCACCACATCTTAAATACAGTTTTCTGGGTGGAGACATAAAGAAACCGGTAAGCTTAAGCAGTTTGCTAACTGTTGAGGAGAGGAGAGGTAATTGAGGTGCTGAAAATCAACCAAGAGGCTGTTGGTTGGCAACTGTCAGACTTAAAGGGAATTAGTCCAGCTTATTGCATGCACCGGATACACATGGAGGCTGATTTCAAACCAGTTGCACAGCTACAGAGAAGACTGAACCCAGCTATGAAAGAAGTAGTGAAGAAGGAAGTGCAGAAACTGTTGGAGGCTAGGATGATTTATCCCATTTCAGACAGTACATGGGTAAGTCTAGTACAAATGGTCCCAAAGAAGAGTGGAGTAACTATTATACACAATGAGAAGAATGAGCTAATCCCCACAAGAACAGTTATTGGCTGGAGAATGTGCATTGACTATAGGAAATTGAATCAGGCATCTAGGAAGGATCATTTTCCTTTGCCTTTTATGGATCAGATGTTGGAAAGGTTAGCAGGAAAAGCTTATTACTGTTTTCTGGATGGTTATTCAGGCTATAATCAGATTACAGTAAATCCACAAGATCAAGAGAAGACGACTTTTACATGTCCCTTTGGTGTTTTTGCATATAGGAAAATGCCATTTGGACTGTGTAATGCACCAGCTACCTTCTAGAGGTGCATGTTGGCTATTTTTTCTGATTTGGTAGAGAATTGCATAGAAGTATTTATGGATGATTTTTCAGTTTTTGGTTCATCTTTCCAGTCTTGTTTGGAGAACCTGAATACAGTATTAAGAAAGTGTGTTGAGACAAATCTGGTGCTGAATTGGGAGAAGTGTCACTTTATGGTAACCGAAGGCATTGTATTGGGGCACAAAATCTCTGAACGTGGCATGGAAGTAGACAAGGCAAAAATGGAAATTATAGAGAAATTGCCCCCACCTACAAATGTCAAAGGAATAAGGAGCTTTTTGGGACATGCTGGTTTTTATAGAAGATTTATCAGAGAATTTTCAAAAATTGTGAAACCACTGTGCAATTTGTTGAATAAAGACACACCTTTCAACTTTGATAAAGATTGCTTAGCAACATTTGACAGATTGAAGGAGAAGCTCACTACTGCACCAATTATCACTGCACCTGATCGGAGTTTGAGTTTTGAGCTTATGTGTGATACTAGTGACTATACAGTGGATGCTGTTTTGAGATAGAGAAAGGAGAAGTTGTTTTATGTAATACACTATGCTAGCAAAGTCTTGAATGATGCTCAGAGCAATTATACAACAACTGAAAAGGAATTGGTAGCAATTGTGTATGCTTTGGAGAAATTTAGAGCCTATCTCATAGGTTCTAAGTTGACCATTTATACAGATCATGCTGCCCTCAGATATTTGTTGACCAAGCCAGAATCAAAGCCCAGGCTAATTCGCTAGATGCTGCTACTACAGGAATTTGATTTGGAAATCAAAGACAAGAAGGGCAATGAAAATCATGTGGCTGATCATCTATCCAAATTGGCTAATGAAGCGATTACTGCTAAGGAAGCTGAAGTGGTGGATGAATTCCCTGATGAAAAGCTGTTAGTTGTACATGAAAGGCCATGGTTTGCTGATATGGCTAATTTTAAAGTTGCTCACATTGTTCTTGAAAACATGGACAAGAAATTGTTTAAGGAGGCTAAGCAGTACATTTGGGATGACCCTTACTTGTTCAAAATAGGGGCTGATAACTTGTTAAGAAGATGTGTGACCAACAGGCAAGTACAGAGCATCTTATGACATTGTCATAATTCTCCTTATGGAGGACATTTCAATGGGGAACGCACTGTAGCAAAAGTGTTACAATCTGAGTTTTATTGGCCAACATTGTTCAAAGATGCTTACACACATGTGCAACATTGTGATAAGTGTCAGAGGACAGGGAACATCTCTAAAAGGCATGAGATGCCCTTGCAGAACATTCAGGAGATTAAGGTGTTTGATTGTTGGGGAATTGACTTTATGGGACCGTTACCAAGCTCATTGTCTAATGAGTATATCTTGATAGTAGTTGAATATGTTTCCAGGTGGGTTGAAGCTATTCCCACACAGAAAGCTGATTCAAAAACTGTGATCAAATTTGTCAAAAAGAACATCTTTTCCAGATTTGGAACACCACGAGTCTTGATCAGTGATGGAGGAAAACATTTTTGTAATGTGCAATTGGAGAAACTACTGGAACATTATGGAGTAAAGCATCGGATTGCCACTGCATACCATCCTCAGAGTAATGGTCAAGCTGAGGTTTCCAACAGAGAAATTAAGAGGATCCTAGAGAAAACTGTTGCAGCCTCACGCAAGGATTAGGCTTTGAAGCTAGATGAGGCACTGTGGGCATATAGAACAACATATAAAACACCTACTGCATTATCTCCTTTCCAATTGATTTATGGAAAGGCTTGTCATCTCCCTGTGGAATTGGAACATAAAGCTTTTTGTGCACTCAAGTGGCTCAATTTTGATTCTAAGGCTTCAGCAAAAAAGAGGATGCTTCAATTGACTGAATTAGAGGAGATGCGACTCAATGCATATAATTCCTCTAGTTTGTACAAAGAAAGAATTAAAGCATATCATGACAAGAAGCTGTTGAAGAGGGAATTTCGAACTAGACAGCTGGTTTTGTTGTTCAACTCTAGATTGAGGCTGTTTCCAGGAAAGTTAAAATCCAGATGGTCAGGACCATTTGTGGTTAAGCAAGTTAGATCACATGGAGCTGTGGATATTGAAGATCCTAAATCTAAAAGAAGCTGGCTAGTGAATGGGCAGAGACTTAAACACTACGTGGGTGGTGATTTTGAAAGGCTCATATCACTAATTACTTTGAGTAATTAGGATTGGTGTCAAGCTATATGACGTTAAACGAGCACTTGCTGGAAGGCAATCCAGTATTTACATATTTTGATATTCATGCATGGTAGGTATAGGTTGGTTCGCATAGATTAGGATTTTAAATTACAGTTAGAATAATTTTTAGCTTTGAGTTATTTTCATAGCTCAAGCTAAATGTCACTTAGGGCTCATTTTAGCATAGTTTAAATAAAATAGAACATTGCCTTGGCTCACAAGGACCTGGCACTGAGCTAGTTGGAGACGATTCAACTTCGCACATTCTGCACAGAGCACACACAGCATTGTTCAACAACTCTCTGGGAATCAAGGTAGGATTTTTTTTTTGTTATTGTTAAATGCGAAGTTGCCTGTGGTTCTGAGAGTCATCTTAAGTTGTTTATCCATGGTAGAATAGGTTCTGTAATCTGTTGCGAGAGTTAGGGTTACGTTTTGGGGGTTAAAGTTTTGGTTTTTAGGGTTCCTGAATGTTAGATGAGAGGGTAGTGATGTTTGTAGGAAGAAATTGGTGCTAACTTTGGTTTTTAGGAAAATGCCGCGAGTCAAGCGCACCGCTATTAGAGGAAGTCCAGCTAAACGATACAGAGGAGCTGAGCAATTTTTGATGATGCCATACCTTCGGACACGCTGGAATAGGAGCAGGCGGCAAACATTTAGGCACAACAGAATGCACAGAAGTTTCTGAATGATAACAAGTTCAGAAGGTATGAGCAGATCAAGCGTTGGGGGTTTATTGCTGAAAGGAGGGTAGAACTCAAGCCTGGGGATCGTGACCCCTTCCTGATGGGGATACTGAGACGTAACTGGAGAAGGTTAGCTGAGCCCCTCAAGAAATTTGATGCTGAGATTGTAAGAGAGTTTTACTCCAACGCTTATCTGGAGCGTCAGGAGAGGCATAGAAGGAAGACGATGGTAAGAGGAAGGTGGATTAAGTATAGTCCACAAGCCATTGATGATCTTCTGGAAAACCCTTATCGTAGACAAGATGAGCAATGCCACTATTAGAGGTTATGTGGTAGGAAGAAAAGGTTTAGCAATAGGAAAGTGGCAGCAGTTCTGTGTATGCCAGGAAAGGGTTATCAGTTGACTGAAGCAGGAAAAAAAACTCGTATCAAGAGAAGAGACATGAGGACCTTGGCACAAGTCTGGCTGACATTCCTGTTGGCAAATGTTATGCCAACAGGACATGTTTCGGATATAAACGTCGCGAAGAGCAATTTGTTATTCTCAATGATGCAGGATGATTTTACTATTAATATTGCGCGGGTAATTTCTGATGAAATATAGAAGGTAGTTGATGAAGAGAGAGTAGGAAGAGGAGAAAGAAGAGGAACTTTGGGGTTCCCTGTATTGATCACTGCTCTGTGTGAAGATCAAGGAGTGTTTGTGGATCCGAAGGTGAAGATCAGAGCTCCAATTGATTTGAAGTTCATTCAACTTCATTGCACCAATGCAGAAGAATATCCGGAATAGAGAAATAGGGCACCAAGTCCACCTAAGTCACCCTCATCACCAACTTTGGAGGCAGTGGAGAAAATAATTATGAGACATGTTTTGCATATGGAGGATCAGCAGAGTGTCATTTGCAGATTTATGATGCAGATATACCATGCCATCCGAGACAAGACTTTTATGAATGATGAAGAATTGTCCTCTTACTTGAACTGGCCTGGCGACAGGCCAAGTTCAGTGGGAGGGGCTGAGCCTGGAGGAGATGAAGTGCAGAGTGATGCAGGAAATAAAGGTGCACCAATAGATAATGAACCAGTGAATGATCCACCCAATGAACCAGGACTAGAGAAGGAACCATCTGTAGCTCCAGCAATAGAGGAGCCAGCAGCAGCTAGCCGTGCAGAACCACCAGCAGAACCACCAGTTGAACCATGTGAGGATTCACCAGTTAGGAGAACAGCTTCAGTAAAGAAAACTCTAGTGAGAAGAGCATGACCATCAGAAAAGAAAGCAAAATCACCAGCAAAGGAAGCATCAGGGATTGAATCGTCTAGAAGGACAACAAGATCATCAAAGGCAGACTCACCATTGAAGGAACCATCTGTAGCTGAGCTAGTTAGAAGATCAAAAAGGGCAAGGAAAACTGTGGCAGGAACTTTGGCTGTTATAGAGGAAATTGAGCCTCTAAAGACTCAGTTTGTGATATCGTCAGACTCAGATGGGGAAGATCAAGCAAGTGATGAAGAAGAATTAGTGAGCAATGAGGAAGCAGCAACAGGAAACTTTGTAAGTGATGAGGACACAGATGATGAAGATAGCAACTACTGAGGGTTGCTATAACAGGAAGGAAGAGCAACTACTGAAGGTTGTTGTAGCATTGTTGGTTGAAGTTTTTGTGGCTGGCCTGATAAATTGTAGATAGGCAAAGGTCTGGAATGATATTTTGAAGTGTAGATCAGAGATAAATGGTGGTAGTGTAGCTTTTACTTTTGATGAATGACTATTTGTGATGGATAACTGTATTAATTTGCACATTTTGGATAACTGTACAAGGTTTAGGCACAGGAACTAATGATTGAGCATGATATGTTAATATGAATGTGTACTAAAAGTAATGAAACTGCTGGGATTGTGACTGAAACATTTTGTGTGCATTAAGTAGCGTATTCTTATTTTTGAGCTTGAGCTAACAGTGACAGAAAATTAGAAAGACTGCATGACAATAGGAGGATTAACATGAGCAAGAATTGACAGGATTGGAGTGAAACAGTATGTGAGACAGTGACACTGAGAGAAAAATTGAGATGCGTATTGTCTTGATATTAATTGTTGCTTTAATTTGTTGAGCTAGGATTTATCTAGCATTGATAAGGATGAGGAAGGCACATTGTTTGATTGAGGGTAAATGATAACAAGAGCCAAAAAGCTACCTAGTAAGATGAGAGATTGAACTTTGAACCAAATTGGGCCGAATTAGTGGAACCTTGAGCTATATGTCCATAAAACCACCTTGAGTATGAATAGTTAGGAAATTGTGGTACAACTTGAAGAAAAAGGGAGTTCTAAGTAAATGAGGGCTTTGGATACTGGGGAAGTAAGGTAGCTGCTATAAGAGTGTACTCCAAATGAAAAAAAAACAAAATAAAAAGAAAAATATATATTGTTTCTGTACATGTGGAAAAAGAAAAGAAAAGAAAAAAAAATAGTAGTTGAAACAGGGGTACACAGTGGGAAGCATGAGCTACTGTCTTAGCTCAAGCAATGTTGAATGATAAAGTCAGTTGGAAAGTAAAAGTCGTGAAGAATTCATAGTCCAATTAGTTCTCCAAATTTAAATTCAAGTTGTATCCATAGTTTTTGAAACTATTTGTATGTTTTGAGTTCCAAGAAAAATCAAGTTTTTTTTCGTAACCAGGCCATGTTACAACCTTGTGAAGACCTTTGGACTTATCAATTGTAGGGTGAATTTGTTTGATAAATGAATAGCAACTTTTGATTGAGAGTAATATGTCATTTTCTTTGAGGAAAACAGTGGTGAGAATTATGTGAGATGAGAATCCTGTCATGACTTGCATGTTGTTGTTTGAATATTGGATTGTGGAATTTCTAATTTATGAAGCTATGGGTGAATTGTTTGAAATTAAGAAACGCTTAAGAGAGCACATGAATTATGAAAGAGGGAGAGTTTTGATTGTCTTGCTTAGGGACAAACAAGAAGCTAAGTGGGGAGACTTTTGATAACTGTTAATAATTGGTCAATTACGCATAGATTTGTTAGGATTTTTAACATTTATTCTGTTTTAATTATAGGATTTTTAGGGATTTTGTTTAGTTAGGGATTTTATTGTTTAATTTTCTGTTTAATGCGTTTTTGGTTATGGAAAGAGAATGTTGTTGAGATTTAGGTAAGATTCGAAGAAAGAGAGAATGAGGAATGTTGGAATTAAGGAAAGGAGCAAAAAAATAGATTTTAAGTGACTTCTTGCTTACGCTAAAGGAGGAGCTTGAGCTAAAACTCACTTAAATCATAAAAGAAGTTCTAAACGAATGCGTGTGAAGTGCGAAATAACAACCACTTTGTAACAAACAGCAGGAATCTTTTATAAAAGGACGGCTAGAATGAACAAAAGGATCGTCATCTTTTGGAAGATCTTTCGAAGCACTTTTGCAATCAAGAATTTTTCCTTTTTCCTTTTCCATTGTGTTTTCATGGCTACCATACGTAGCTAATTTCTTTTCTTCTTGGGATTGAATGTAAAGTCTCACTTTCATATGCACTCTTAATACTATTTTTATGTCATTCAATTTAATTACTCTCGCTAACGTTTTGTTTAGCTTTCGTATATCTTAAATTTCTTATTTTTACTGGAAAGCATTATTTGAAATTGGAAATAAACGTTAACTCATTACAGGTATACGTTCAGGAATGAAGTGTAACGTAATGACTGTTCATTGCAAATGCTCTTAATGCTGATTAATTTAATCTGGTAACTAGGAATAAAACTACATATTTTAATCTACGAATTTCAATATTAGAGGAATCAAGTTGAAAAGGTTTTTATTTGCACAGAAGGGTAATTTAATAAAATGACATAATTATTTAATTATGAGTGTATGGGAAGGAGAGTCAGTTACAATTCAATCCCAATGCTTTTATTATTATTAATTTTATCTCTTTTAACTACTTTCTGTTACTTTTCTTTAAATTGTTAAACAAACTCATTATTGTTAATTGCTTTTATTCACCATCTATTGATATATATTTGATTTTCAATTAAACTCCATTTTCTGTGGAAACGATACTCATATTATTTATTATACTACTTATACTCATCTTATTTATTATACTACTTGAGGACTCATTACACTTGCTGATAATCCGTTAATAATAAGGTTTCCATATTTATATGATAGCTTCTAAAATAATTTTCAGAGCATTAACCGAACAAATTTTTAAGAACACATAAATTGTATTTTAGAACGAGCTCTTTTGAACAAAATTTTGAAACAAATTTTCTTAAACATAAATAAAACTTTTGGATCAAGTTTATTGAACAAGCTTTTTTTTAGAGTGAGCTTTCTCTTATTGTTCCTCTCAAAGAGTACAGTGAAGAATTCGGTGCAGTAGCAGCAGCAATGACGGCAGCGGTAGCATGTTACATTGAGGTAGAGTATTTTAATCTTTTTCAAATTAATATGGAGTGCAGTTAGTAATACTGTAGATGCAGGAAATAAAAGCCCTTTAGATTGGTTATTCAACATCTTTGGGCCTCAAAGATGAGTTTTCTGTTCACTACAAAAACTTCCTGCACCGTACCAATATTGACCTGCACTCATCATAGCTATAAAAAGATAGAGTTAACCTTCTTTGAATGCAAGTGGTTTATAGTTCTGCACCCCATTAATAATTTTAACCTAAACGGGCGGCAGCTATGCAATGACAGATGCTGCGGCGGCTGAGCATGCAGTGGTGGGATGCGGCGGGGCTGAGACTGTAGTGGCGGGATGCAGTGGCGGCTGAGCGTATAGTAACGGGACGCAACAGTGGCTGAACTTGCAGTGATAATACAAAGTTTGTTTTACGGAGTAGACTTTTCATAATTCAAAGTTTCTATTTCGGAATAACTTTTTCATAATATAAAGTTTGTATTTTGGAATAGCCTTTTTTACTACAAAATTTGTATTACAGGGAATACAAATTCCATAATACTTACGAAAAAGAAATTTCAAAATATAAAATTTGTATTATGAAATTTCTTTTCCGTAACTTATTCCACACCCCTCCTTTCTTGTTACGGAATCAGTATTCCCTAATGTATTTTCAAAATCTGATTTTCGTAAACACCCAACATCCATTTATGCAAAACTCAAGAAAAAAATTACTGAATCACTTATCTACACCACCTACGTTGTCTTCAAAACCAACACCCAACGTCAATTCTGTCTCGCCGGAGCTTAATAACCACCGCAATTAGTGCACAACACTCCAAATACATGACTACCAAAAACCACTCTCTGCAGCTCCTTCTATTCAAATATTGAAGAGAACGGCAAATTTGGAATTAAAAAGAAATTGATTGGGTGCAAGTCAGTATGGGTGGGGCGCAGAAGTTTTTGCCTCTGTTCACACTCTTACAAAGAAGTTAGGTTCAAACACGCCAATTCACAATATATACTAATTGAATCGAAGAATAATTTTGTAAGTGATAATATTTCAATTTTACTTTAAATTGATATTAATATTTTGTATCGATAATTCTAAAATATTATAGTTGATTATTTCCTCCTTAAGTCTTTGTGTTTGTTTATAAACATTCTTTGCAAAACTTTAAGATAAGGAAAACGAAAATTTCTTTTAATAAATTAAAACATGTTATCTGAGGATAAAATTTCGGAAAAGAAAATGAAATATGTATTTTTTAAAAATTTTCCTTTCACTGCTTTTTTGAAGTCTCATATAATTATAATTAACCACGTGTCCATGTCAATGCCATACATGTAAATTATAAAATAATTAAATTACAAGAATATATATATATATATATATATATATATATATATAATATTTTTCGTAATGTTAACTTTTATAATTTATTAAAAAATATTAAATGTTATTTTTTGTAATATATAAAAATATTAGTAACATATTTATATATAAAAGTATTCACTAAACCCAATTAATATTATAGATGCAAGCTAATAAATTTTATGTGGATAAGTTTAGGTGTTAATCACTCAAATATTGCACGAAAAGAGTGAGGAAGATTTTACCCATGTTTATTTAATAAAGTTTTAATAATCTATTACCTAAGTCTATTATTCAATTATTATTTGAAATAATAAGTTATTCAGAATAAATAAAATATGAATAACGATAATTATTTTAAATAATGCTTACTAATTAACTTTACAAATATTTAATTAAATGAATTAACTCAGATTTTAGACTTAAATTAATGTGTAAGCATTTTAGTTTTTATTAATTATTCAAAACTGTCCAAGAGATTTAATTTAAGGAGCGAATAGAAATTATAAAATGAAATCATTATGTTTAAATTATTAGATATTTTTAAGTTAAAAAAGTTATATTTGGAATATAAACTATATTTTTTTTAGTTATAAGTATTTTGGATATCAGAAATATGTTCATAATTTTAATAATAATTTCCAGAATACAATGTTTATTTAGTTATTGTTGTGAGAAGTACAATTTTAAGAGAACTATTGTTGAAGGATAATCAACGGCTACTCATTAGAGATTGTCGCTTCGGGATCTTCTGTAGCATGCTTCCGTTTGGCTTCTGATAACTTGTCACTCAGCGATTGAGTTTTTAAGGATACAAACGCAGTTCTAACCCTTTTTCCATCCTTTATCACCCTTAGGCGGGAGATTATATCATGCTCGGAAGTTGCCATTTGATCTGTCTGAACGAAGAAAATATGATCAAATTACTTAAACTAAGACCATAATTTTAAAATGAAAATGTGAGAAGAAGATATATACTCTAGTAAAGAGATATAGTTTTGTATATAATCTTGGATGCAAATCCTTTTGTAAAAATTCAAATACAATTATGTATGTAAAAATTTGTATATAATTTTGATTTTTATATGGATTAAAAATTCGTGTATAATGTTAATTTTATATATAGATTTGGATTTACATGTAAAAATTCATATATAATATTGATTTTACATACGGATTTTCATCGATATATATAAATAAATCATAATTTTTTAGTGACTATCTAACCTTCTACTATAAGTGAAGTGGCGTCAAGGTTACCATGAACCTTGTAAAGAGATGAACAAAGTTGAGAATATAACCTTGTAAAGAGATGAATAAAGTTAAGAATATTTCAGATCCAATAAGTGAAAGTACAATAAAAATCAAACTATTT
>Ga0209700_104401_pt1 | contig 25425 bp, 11 predicted proteins | sample SiratroredBW_FD_187528 | JGI IMG/M metagenome (GOLD analysis project Ga0209700, IMG submission 187528) | Root nodule microbial communities of legume samples collected from California, USA - Siratro red BW (SPAdes) (version 2) | ecosystem: Host-associated > Plants > Roots > Nodule | place: USA...
TATTTTTTTTAAAAATTAATATATATATATATATATATATATATATATACCAAGTTCTATTAACCATCCAACATAATACTTATCGAATCACCTTTATTCTTGATTTTAGAGTGTATCTTTGTATAAATGAAAAATATAAAAAAGTTTAAACTATTTTTATATAATATTATTATCATGAGTGCTGATTTCTAATATTCAAATAATAGAGTTCCTCCGATACATTATAATACTAAAATTCTTAGAAACTATAATTGAGAATCACATCCTACCCTGCATGATAGCAGAAACAGCACCTATTTGGAAACTTATTAGAAGATAAGAATGACACCAATGTGGTTCAAAACATGAAAAAAATGCAACTATTAACTGAGTTAAACCTGAAAAATCACATCATGCAACCAAATATTTTAGTAGTTCATAGTAACTTGTTATGTCTATTTATGCAAAGTTGATGGTGTGATTTTTGAGCTGAGACTTTTGTGATGGACGTGTGATGAAACACAGGTTCTAGCTTTCCACTCCACAGTGTGCAGTGTTAATCACGTGCAAGAGGACAGAACCCTTTTTCACATATACTCATATCATATCATATGAAGCAGAGTAACAAAAACTACATATTATATCAGATATGTTGCAAGTTGTTCTGTGCTGTGCTGTGACAACATAAACAACATAAACAGCCTGTGAAACCTATTAGCCCTGTTTCATTCATAATACTGTCTTCTATGTTGCCAATAATTAACACCAAACTCAATCTTTCTTTGTACAAATAAGATTACATCACTAAAAAGAAACAGTGAGCTATTAATAGATTTATTTATATATACAAATCTAAATGTTGAATCCTTGAACTGTTTTCATTGTATAGTGTCTAAAATCTAACTCTTAGAACAATTAACTTGGCTAAATATATTGTTCTTAGAATTACAATTTTTTTCTTAAATGTAAATGTCAAAAAAGATTACAATTTTAATAATTTTGATCTAAAAAAGTGTTGAAGAGAAAATATTTATAGCATTTTGCATCTGATTATGCAGATCCCTCTAGTCCTGGAGGATGCTACTGTGGCTATACTATGAATGAATAGTGAGTTTTCTTGTGGTGTTTTCTATGGATGAATCAAAGTGATTGATATTGAAAGAATATGATTGCTTACACTGTTTTCTGAAAATGATTGTTCCAAACATGTTTGCCTCATTCCTGGTCCCACAAATTCCACACTGTCTATTCTCTAATGCTGGCCCCACATGAAATATTACACGTGTCAACCTTTTAGTGGTCACAACTTCCTTCAATACACATATACATCTAATAATATTACTATTTAACATTTTAATCTACCTTTACTTAATTTTTAAAAAGACCAATTTTTATGATATATTTCCTCTTTTTATTATAGTTAACCTTTCTCTTTTCATGTTAACTAAATTAAGAGTATAATTAAAAAAATGTTATCTTTAATTCAGGAAATGAAGAATTGAAGGAGTAGTTGATAATAATAAATAAATTAAATACAAAAGTTAGTATCCTTAATTAGGGTTTGATTTGCATAAATTTCATAAATGAATGTTGAAAGATATTGTTTTGGGGTTCAAGGTGAGTGAGGGTCATCATATGAGAAAACCATGAATGTGGCCACAATCATTGCTTAAAAACTAGCCAACTAGTGTGTACCACCACATGTTCTCAAGCTTTTCTTCTTCTCTAAAACCGATTTAGGTTAATTAGATTTTAGTAATTTATTAGTATCAAATAATTAATATAAAAATGTTCTCAAGCTTTTATTCTTCTCTAAGGATACTTTTTGATGTGAAATTTTATGTATAATTGGATATAAAAATGTTTTATTTTAGTTTTTGTTTTGAAGTTATGATATTATATTTTTTTTAGTATTACTATCCATTTTATCATAGTTCATGATTGAACTATTACATTGAATCACTACTTTATTAAGTTTAATAGAAGATCCATATTTAAACATATATATTACAATATACCATAAATGAAATTAATTACTTAGAGATAAGTTTATGTTAGTTTAATTTCACACCATATTCTACAATTCACATTGGAAAAACAAGTAGCAAAAATATATATCATTTATGGTTATTCACAAAAAAAAAGATAAGAATATATATATATATATATATAAAGGTGACATTATTATTGTTTAAAAAGATGGGAAGGAGTGTTTCACGCATCATGGTTCAAGGGAGGAAAATGAAGTGTTCTAAAAAACCATTATTTTCTTGCAAAAAAAATAACAAGAAACAAGGAGAATTTGAATTATTAGAGAGAAACTACATTATGATAAGAATGCCTTTATTTTATTATAATTCACCCATTTCCATTCTATAAAAAGTTAGCATAAATTATACCAACATTTTATTTTATTCCAAAATGATTAATCTAATTTTTTAATAGAGACTAATTATTCTTGGAATATCATAACATTGTTACCCAAATAAATAATGAATATATGGAATGTATAAACTTATTTTATTATACAATTTATTACACTTTATAATAAAAACAATTTTGATTGAGTGAGAAAGTGTATAGAAATTAGAATTGTTTGTTATTGTTAGTGTTAATTGTTTAGTTCCTTCCTTCCTTTTGGATCGGATCTGAGACAGAGGCTGTTTCACTATTGTCAGTGCTGTGTTCAAAGACTCCCCAGGTTACTTCACTCTCTGTTTCATCATTTTCTTCTTCTTCTTCTTCTTCTTCATGAACATGGTTGTTGCGCTGTTCCTCCATGGTCCCTGAAGGAATGAAAGCAACATTTTTTGCGCTTCATTCACATTGCCTGATCAGGTTCTTACTCTCTTTCTCTCTCTGCCTTTTTCTTGTTTAGGGTGATCACTTTAACCACTGTTTCCCAAGCTTTGCTTTTTTCTTTATGGAGAAGTTTTTCATCACTGTACTGCAGTAGAATCAAAGAAAGCTCAAGGGGGTTTCTAAAGAATCAAACTTTTCAACCTGGGGTGTTTTACTCTAATGCATTATTGGTGATTTTTTATGAGGTTCGTTCCTGCATCATGTTTTGGTCTTGTTTGTGGCCAAGTGTAAACAAAAGGAACATGGGGTTTTTGGGAAACTTGCAAAACTGAACATTTAGCTAACTGAATTTTCTTGAGGCTTAATGAAGAGTCCTTTAGAAGTTTTCAGTTTGTGATTCTTGCTTTTGGGTTACTAGTAAGGTGTCTGAATTTTGAAGCTTTTTTGTTTGGGGCTTTCTGAATTGATTCTGCTCAGTTAGACGGTTTTCTGTTGATTCATTGCGTCTGAAATGGGTCTCTTATAGATTCTCTAATTTTTTTTTTTAATTTCATTACATGTGTCATGTATGTTGATTAATGCCCTTTATGTTATTTGTTTGCTGATTCTTTGCTTAAATGTCCATTTCATAGACATTTTTGTAGGAGATTCTGTTATTAGGAGCTCTTTGAATGAGTACATGTTGGTAATTCAGTGTGCTGAGTTGGATTTTTAAGCCTGTTCAGATACCCTTCATGGAGTCTCCTGCTAATGGAGTTGATTCCTTGTCAGAGGTTCAGAATTCAGTTTCTGGAACACTTCATGACCCTCTTTCATCTGGGATTCCCCTACCTTCACGGCCTCCCTTGAGTAGAAACTATGAGGGTGTTCATCGAACTAAGACCATCCACCATCAAAACAGCCATGTGATTGATCAAAAGCATTGCTATCAAGAGGGCAATAACGTGAAGCAAGAAGGGTTGCCAGCAAAATTCTCGAGCAAGAAGCCACCACTTGATGATTCCAAGGGTTGTGAGCCAAATGGTGTCTTAGAATCTGAGAAGAAACGAGCAGTTGATAATCATGCAAAGAGCTACTCTCAGCCTGAGGCTAAGTTCTGCACAAGTCCTCAGAATAGTTTCTATTCAGCCACTGTCTACTCAGAAGCCAAAGAAAGTTTCACCAACACTGAAGTCAGCGAGTGTGCTAGTGTTGACAAGTCATGTGAAAGCGAAGTGGCGAATTCCAGTGATTTTAATGAGAGCAGGAAGACAAGCATATGTAGAGAGAGTACTGGCAGTGATGCTAGTGATGAGAGCAGCACCAGTAGTTTGAGCAGTGTTTTGTATAAACCTCACAAGGCAAATGACATAAGATGGGAAGCGATTCAAGCGGTTCGAACCAGAGATGGGATGTTGGAAATGAGGCATTTCAGGTTGTTGAAGAAATTGGGGTGTGGAGACATAGGGAGTGTGTATCTGGCTGAACTGAGTGGCACTAGAACTTCTTTTGCCATGAAGGTCATGAACAAGACCGAGCTGGCGAATCGCAAGAAGCTCCTAAGGGCTCAGACAGAGAGAGAGATATTGCAGTCCTTAGATCATCCTTTTTTACCTACATTGTATACTCACTTTGAGACAGAAATATTTTCCTGCTTGGTAATGGAGTTCTGCCCTGGTGGGGACCTGCATGCACTCAGGCAAAGACAACCAGGGAAGTATTTTTCAGAGCATGCTGTCAGGTTAGCAATTTCTTTTCTACTCACTCTTGCAATTGTATCATATATAACAGGAAGACACATGTACAACAAGTTAGTCAATTTACCTTAGTTCTCTGCTTGTTCCTTTTCCATCATTGCACATCCTGTTTGAGTTTGATTTTGATCCACTATTCTTTTTAATCAGTGAAAGTCTATGCATTATCTTTCAACTCACGTGTTACTACATTAGTAAAACTTAAAGAGGATCATTTGAAGCTCTTGTAATAAAGTGGCAACACATGATTAGACTGGTGTAAAAAAAGTTTATATTAGCAGCAGACAGAAATTATATTCTTTCTATAATCAATGTTACATTCAGTGATCTTACCAAGAGCCATTTCCTTGATTATTTTCAATCCGAGCCTGATGAAATAGCTTATTTTCCACCCTTTTAACAGAGTGTTTTACCTATGCCATGTATTGTTCAAAATATCAGTTTCTTGAATTTTTCTTCTCCAAGTAACTAACTAGTATCAATTTGGCCTTTTTTTTTATATCTTGTTTGGTGGAAAACACTTCTTGTTAACAAGTCCAACTCAACATATGACAGATAGATTAAGATTGTTGGTATATTACCTTCTAGCTGTCTGCCTAGGAGGCTTGAACTTTGACAAAAATGTATAGAAATTGTTTTGTTTGAATAATTTGCAAATGTACTTTCACTTGTTTAACCGACTTTCTGGACTTTAGGTTTTATGTGGCAGAAGTTCTCCTTGCTTTGGAGTACTTGCACATGCTTGGCATCATCTACAGAGACCTCAAACCCGAGAATGTGTTGGTGAGAGAAGATGGTCACATAATGCTTTCAGACTTTGATCTCTCTCTAAGGTGCACTGTCAGTCCAACTCTAGTCAAGTCATCAACCAACTTGGAGACCAAAAGCTCAGGCTACTGCGTTCAGCCCTCCTGCATTGAGCCAACATGTGTGATACAGCCAGACTGCATCAAACCATCATGCTTCACGCCACGCTTTTTATCCGGAAAATCCAAGAAAGACAAGAAGTCTAAACCAAAGAATGACATGCACAACCAGGTGACCCCTCTTCCTGAGCTAATTGCCGAGCCAACAAACGCAAGATCAATGTCCTTTGTAGGAACACACGAGTACTTGGCTCCAGAGATCATCAAGGGTGAAGGCCATGGAAGTGCTGTGGACTGGTGGACATTTGGGATATTCCTCTATGAGCTTCTCTTTGGTAGAACACCCTTCAAAGGCTCAGCCAACCGTGCAACTTTGTTCAATGTCATTGGTCAGCCTCTGAGGTTTCCAGAATCTCCAACTGTTAGCTTTGCTGCCAGGGACTTGATCAGAGGGCTGCTTGTGAAAGAGCCTCAGCACCGTCTTGCCTATAGACGCGGCGCCACAGAGATCAAACAACATCCATTCTTTCAGAATGTTAACTGGGCACTCATCCGTTGTGCAACTCCCCCAGAGGTGCCAAGGCATGTTATGAACCTTCCTCAAACGGAGAAGGACCTTGGTGTGAAGCCTTCTGGTAATTATTTAGACATTGATTTCTTCTGATGTTCATGTTTGGACCACTTTCCATTTTCCATCTGTTTCATGTTTGTCTGTCCTTTCCATAAAAGGATCCAATGTTTTCAACTACATTGTTCTTGTTCTTGATCAGCACCTCAAAAACTGTTGTAAGAAATTTCAGTGTTAACAACTTTCCCTTCTCTTGTTTACTTCTCCTTTCAACACCAACATGTGAACAGAATCTCATAATAGATACCCAATTACGCCTACTAACTAATAAACCATTAAAAATTTAGACTTTGATCAAGCAAGGAATCAAAAAACACTTAGAAATTTGCCATTCTTTCGCAAGAACACGCATCATCATTGAGTTTTTTATTCTTTAGATTCTTCAAATGAATTGGTCAAGTAAACGCATAATTATTATCAAATTAACTGCTTTAATTTATTGTAAGAAAAACTTTGATAGAAATTTGGCAGTTTGATCTTTTTATATATTAAGAAATCTGGTGATTTACCGTTGACTGGTAAGTTGAGCTAAAATTGTGAAATTTTTTCAATAACTGTCATTCTCGCGCCACTGTAGTTTCCAAATCCATGACCCACGCGCCTTCAACAAAAATAAAAGGATTTATTGAAAAATATAATTGGAGAAATTTTAGAAATTAATTTATAAATAAAATTTTGACTTTTTGGAGGTTGAGCGCGTGGGTGGGATTGAAGAAGGCACGCTTTGTGTCATTTTCTTCATAGCGTAAGTCTTTAAGACTGAACGTGTTCGGCATGCGCAGTGCGCACCCATGCCGTTAGGTTATATAATAACCAGAATCTGTTACGCTCCCATTCTCTCTCCCTGTAACCGTCGCTTCTCTGTCATGGCTTCTTCCGCTTCCGCCGTCGTCGACGACGCCAAACACGGCTTCTCTCGCCCGGAGATGTACAAGGAGAACCTCGCCGGCACCGTCGACGCCTACGACCGCCACGTGTTCCTCTGCTACAAGAACCGCAGCGTCTGGCCGCCTCGCATCGAGGCCTCCGATGCCGATCCTCTTCCCAAGCGCGTCGCCAGCGTCTGGAAATCTCGCAAAAACGACGTCGCCGTCAAGGTTTGTTTGATTTCTGATGAATTTTAATTTGCTGCGATCGATTTGAAGTTTTGTTCGGTCAATTCGGAATCCGATTGTTAATTAATTGAGATTGTGATTTGGATTCGTTTTGAAATTGTTTGTCGCGTGTGCGGCAGACGAAAATAACGGTGTGCGAGGCGCGTGAGGAGGCCGGTTTCGCCGACGGTGACGTCTTGATTTTCCCCGACATGATCAAATACAAGTATGCTAAAGTCTACCACCGCTTGATTTTGCTTTTCTTTAGAATTGGTTATTCGTTTTGTTTTTTCTTTACATTGGTTAAAAGTGGAAAACGTTATTAAATTGTTTTTACACAAATATCTTAACGATCATAAAGAGATTCTTGAATGAAATTTTAGAAATAGATATTTCTATTGAAGGAATAGACTCAGTTCTATTCTCATAATACGCCTGTAAAAGCTTAGGTTAAGGATTAGAATATATTATCACAGTAAGATTGATTTAATAAGTATGTTTGTGAAATTAGTTTGGAACATTAAATGATATGCAACCCGTTTAATTTTAAAATAGGTATTTATATTTAATCTTTAATGAAAGAACAATCATACTCTTTTTAGTTTAAAAAAAGCAATTTTTCATGTTTTAATAAAATAATGTCTATTTTCTTTATGATTTCAATTAAGTGATACTCCATTTTTTTATTTTATTTAAAATATATTGGTTAAAAATTAATTAAAGATTTAAAGTTTGAAAATACAAAATTATATTTTTTTTATAGATAAAAGTTAAATAATTTATTTATGACAAAATTGCATATAATTTTCTTGAAATTATTTTGAAAAAAATTCATATTTTTTACTTTGAAAACAGATATTTTTATCTCGAAATAAAATAATACTAATACTTATTTATATTTATATTTGTATATTTTTACACCATATTTATATTTATATTAAAATCGTATTGAAATATGATAAGTTAAACTGAACATAACACTGTCTGAGGGAAAGTAAGTGTAATTACTTCTGTTTTTTTCCTTTTTATCAAAACAAGTCAATAATAGAACTAGGTATATTTCACTTGATAATCCATTTTGATGTTTATTGTAAAAGCAATATAGTGTTTAGTTTCATATGATTATTATTAACTAATGTGATTCTAAATAAATTTTTAGCTGTTTAGTTTTACATTAAAAGATTATTCTGAATTCAGAATTAAATTTGAATTGAAACAATTACAGAGAAAAATTATATTAAATAGAAACTATTTTCAATCTCTTAAGAAAGCGCGTGTACATATTTTGTTGCTTAAAGCTATTGTTTGCATATGAAGAAGTATTAGACTCATACGAAAACGTGTTTATGTTTAATATTGGTTCTTTATTTGAGAAAGTTTTGTTGTTGTTTGATTGAAAGGGGTTTGGAGGAATCAAATGTGGATGGGTTTTTCGATGATGTGATAGTGAGTGGTAAAGAGTGGAGTAGTGGTGGAGAGCAGAATGTGTTGAAGGGTTCGCATATTTTTGTGTGTGCTCATGGAAGTCGAGATGTCCGGTGTGGTGTTTGTGGGCCAGTTCTAATGGATAAGCTGAATGAGGAAATTGAGCTGAGGGGATTCAAGGATCAGATTTCTGTTGTGGCTTGTTCTCATGTTGGCGGCCATAAATATGCTGGGAATGTCATCGTATTCTCTCCAGGACCAGATGGAAAAATTACGGGTCATTGGTCAGTTCTCTCACCATTACATCCCTTTCATATCTATCCATTTTATTTTGGTATCTTATAAATCTAAATGACAGTATTTTAGTTCAATATTCTACTTTAAATCCTCTTTACTTCATCCTCCTATTAGTTCTCCAACTTTTTAAGTAGTTAATATCTCAATATTTCACGGAATACATCTATTTTTTCATTTAACATTTTTTATAAAGTGGTGGGAAAATTCGTGGGATGAATAGGGGGAGATAATATTACTTTATTTAAATATCTCATTATTTTACATCTGTTAATGGTTTTCTTAATTGGTGTACATTAACTTAACTTATCGGTAAATATAGAATGGAGATACTATTTTCTAATTTCAATAGAAAAAGGTCTTTGGAATAAACTTATAAGAAGTAAATGTACGGCAAACGATAATCGTTTTTATCATTTAAAATCATTGTTAAATTTTTAATTCATTTTTTTTTTTTTGTATTTAAAGTATAGAAGTATAATTTTTAAACATAATTGAAGTGGTTAAGAAAGTATAGTTAAGTTTGTTGAACGTGATGAGTCTAATTCAATTGGTTTAATATAATTGGTAAGTTATTGTAAATCTTCTTCTTTATTAAATGATTACAGATAAAAAATAAATAAAAAATGGTTGAAATTAACATGGTTATGAGAAAGATATAGACAAACGAATGCCTTTTAATGTTGCTGATTTGATTGTTGCGCTTAATAATTAATTTCAGGTACGGCTATGTTACTCCGGATGACGTGCCTGCCTTGTTGGACAGACAAATTGCCAAAGGAGAGGTCATACAAAAACTTTGGAGGTTGGTACTTTTACTTTTATTCTCTGTTTTCTATCAAATTGCTAATTTGAATGAGTGACATATTGCTTGTAATGACAAAATTATAAAATAAAATAAAAAGACGTTCTTAAGATTCTTAAACTACCCGTCCATTGGTTATTGGACTATGGAGTGTGGAATAATCAAAAGATTTAATGTTAATTTGATTACATGGATATACATGGCTGATTTGTGGAAGTGTCTGGATTGCTGGGGACAAGGTCGTCCTGCTTCCACTGATTAGAAGTTGTCCTATTAATAAAACGGAATCTCCAATTTGTTTGTTCTGCGCAAATTGAATACAAGTTTACTTGTGAATAAATTAAATCATAATTAATAAATAAATCCCAAAATTCATTTATGAAGTGTTTTCTTTTCTCCGTCTTGAATCCTAGTTTTATAGAAGTAATCTTTAAACTGCTAAAAATCATGTTAAACAGTCTTCTAGATAATTAAAAAGCTCTTCAAATTAGTCTCTAAATAATAATAAAATACTCCCTCCATTTTATTTTATCAAAGTTTTCACTAAAATACTTGTATACCCTTCTTTATTTCATTTTGGCAATGATTGTTAAACAGATAACAATTACATCTTTTAATAATTACACCCAACACTACACGAACATAAAATAATAAGGTTATTCTTCCACTCAATTAGTTTGTGGCTAATAATAAAACATTAAGAATAATATTAAAATAAGATTATCACGATTACATTAAAATAAAAATTATTAAAAAGCTTGTACTATACATTTATTGGAAGACCTATGTTATGATATTTAATACTTGAAAACTATTCAGATAGTTTAATTACTTTAAAGATTACTTGGAAGAGAGGGCAATAGAGGATCAAATGGGTGGTTTATTCCATAGTTAATGCAGTGTTTATTTGCTATGAGCCTAATTCTGATTCATCAATATGGCTTGTTTCCTTTCCTGTTATGGTCCTGTCTGATCGAATCATATGCGCTTTTGCATCTTTCACTACTTTGATTCATAACCGAAGGAAAACGAGATTATTTTTCATGTGATTCATTTCATCTTAAGCACCTGACTTTCTTATAATGGAGGATGATTAGCATTGTTTATGTGAAATTGTTTCAGGGGCCAAATGGGACCACCTAATGCCGAAATGAAGGTAGCAGATGACCAAAAACTTGGTAATGGAGAGCATAATGGCAAGGGCAGTCTGAGCAACAACGAAAATGTAGGAGGATGCTGTCAAGGTGCTAATGGGGTTTCTTGCTGCCAAAGTGCAAGTTTTGAGCTGAACAAAGACATTGATAATAAAAGCGCAGAAGCAGATAAAAGGCAGGGGAGCAATTGTAGTTGTAGTTGGCCTTTATTACAGAAGCGTGATATTCTTACAGCTACTGCTATACTTGGAGCTTTGGCAGCTGTTGCTGTTGCTTACAGATTTTACAGAAGGTCAACCTGAAAAAATTGGCTTTTTATTCGCAAGTTTTAGCTTGCTGAGGGAGCTTAAACAATATTCACTCTTCTTACAACATGCTGTGAGGAAGACTTCACCTTTTGTTTTTACTTTATACGCTACTTGTTTTCTACTAAATTATAAGTTTCTCGTTGATTATTTTTGTTATCTTCATTACAAGAAACACTGCCCTTGCCCTTGTGTCTTGCTCTTGTTTCATCAAAATTTGGGTTTCACACTAATTTTGAACTCCCCTCATTATTTATAATTTCACAACTATCGATATCACTACATTTCTTTTAAAACCTATAAATACTTTCTCCATACGAAATAATTAAATTCGTTTTAAAGTAAATTAGCTTCTTAAGTTTTTTTTTTTTTTTTAATTATGTCTCCTGGCTTAACTGATATGTAAATATTTTGGTTTATGGATATAATTCACCAATATTTCAATGATTGTGCTCATCAAGAGTTAAATAGGACATTGTTTCGCTTTTGTTTTCATAGGTATTTTATTTGTTAACTAACCAAGAGAGTACAAGTACTCTGAATTACTCTTCAAACTAGTAAGTTCGGTGTCCTTTACCTTACGTTCATATTTATAAGTATTCTTGTAAAGTTTGTAGACAAGACTTTAATTTTGTAGAAGGAAACTAATTTTATTGATTTTTTTGAGTTTTTATTTTTTTATGGTAATTAATTTTTTTTTTTTATGTTTTTCTTAATTATCTTAATTATATTTTTATATAAATATATTTAATTAGATCGGTTTGAGACTGATTTAAAATAAGTCTTATTCACATTAATCCAATAACTGGTTAAATATGGATAGTCATTAGTCGAACCTAAACATATAGAAAGATAGAATTGGATTTAGAATGTTTGACTTAGGGAGATTATTTATGTTATGATGATTAGACCTGAGAATTCAGAGAAGGTTCAGTATTTACGTTATGATGATTAGACGTGAGAATTCAGAGATGGTTCAGTTTTGGAGGATTTGTTCACGATGATCGTGAGGGATTCAACCTTCAAACCCCATCACGACCGTACAATTATCAACTTCGAAAAATTCTAAGCCAACATTTGAAAAGTTAATATTGTGAATGTTCGAAAAGTTGTAATGAATTAAAATTCGAAAGTTGATTATATAATGCTCAAAATTTGTTATAGATAATTTATCACTAATGGACTCGTCCATCTCAAAGTAAATCAATCTTCTAAGCCTTCTGGATAACATAATTTTTAAAGTATAAAAATAGCATAATTTAAACACCTCACGATATTCTTTTATCTATTTTCCTTTAGTTTTAATGTTTATTTGTTTCACTTTTCCAATGTATGACAATCATATTTTATCTTATTCATATTGTTTGCTAAGTTTGGTCACTTGTTAACAAATAAAAACGTAGTATAAGATCCCAAACTCTAACCGAATTCAAACTTTCTGAACTAGTAAAGTTAGAAGCCAAGCACACCTAGCAACTGACATCACCAAACTCAAACACCAATCATACGAGAAAACCTGAACCAATTTTATGTACACAACAACGTTGTCAATTCTACATTGCTTTACTAATATTTTCTTTCAGCAGTGAAGTCCTTGTCAAAAACATCCTTAATGCCAATAAGTTAGAAAGAAGAAAAAAGAAAATAGTGATGCAAGCAAAGACTAAGCATGAAGCTTTGCAATCATCTCCTCCACCAGCCTCAAAGTAGTATCTACCAATTTCTCTCCTTCTGCTTCAATTTCATCCATTATCCTTTCTACAAGCTCATGATTAATCTGTTTACACCTCGAGCTACAACTGGAGCAGTCCCTCAGAAGCAACAACAATTCTCTGGCCATGGATTTGGCTCTCCAAGTTCCATCCACACTCAGCTGAAGCAGCCCTGGCATCACTCCCTCTGTCAAAATCAACCCTCTATATTTCTCTCTGCAGCTCTGGCACACAAGGAGAAGTATACACACTGCATGCTCTTTGCTCAGTGAAGATCCATCTTCAATAGTCTCCACCAGAATCCTGATTGCTCCCACAGTACCAGCAGCCTCACATAGTGCACTCTCTGATGAAGAAATGAGGTTTTCTAGCAACCCAATTGCCTTCTCTACCAATGCAGATGATTTTACTGAGGTGTGGATCAGTTCAAGCAAAGAGAGCATAACCCCAGAAGAGACTATCAGTGGAACAATCTCTTGGCAGGTTGTGAGATTGTGTAGAGTGGCAATAGCATCAAGCTGCGACTGAGTGCTGCAATTGCTGTTGATAAACTCAGCCAAGAGTTGAATAGCCCCAGAAGAAGCAATTGCTACCTTATTTGCTTTGCATGAAGAGAGAGTTAGCATGGCTGCCAGAGCCAAGTGTGCCACCCTTTGGCTATCACAGTGGAGGAGACTCAGCAGAACTGGCAAAGCCCCAGACTTGATGATCCGAATCTTGTTTCTGTAAAAAATTTCGGAAAAGTTTTCTGTGCCATTACATTAACTGCTAAGGAAACTTTTGAAGGAATTCGTACAATAGAAGGGATTTATCTGGTTTTATACATTACTTTTAGGTAAAGAAAAATGATGGTACAATTTATCATTAACCAATGGCAAGCCTTGTTTGTTACCAAGAACATATTCCTTTTAGCCCCACTATACCAAAAACCAATCATAAGGGTACTAAAAAGTTCAGACTTTTTTAATTGCTCCAATACAATGTTGTGTTTTCTATGCTTTATTGCCTCCAATCCTTGTAATGCACACAAAATTTTTATGGTAATCATTTCTTCTCTTAAACACTCTCAACTCCTTAGCTGAGATGGATTTGAAGAATTCATCAGAGTTCAAAAAATACTTAGAAGTTACAGATATTGTGGACTATAAGAAGAAAAATGAGAGAAGTTTACAATGAAATGATGAACTAACCTCTCACAGCCAAAGGAAAGGCTTAGCAAAGCACAGAGAGCAGCTTCTATTGCTTCATAGTTTTCAGAATGAAGCATGGAAATGAGAGGAACCATGACTCTACTTTCTTCCAACTTTTGCCTCTGCTTACTGCTGAATCTACAAAGTTCCAAAGCTGCTTGGATTTGAGATTCTCCATCACCATTCCAAAGGCTTTCCACAACCTCTTTTTCCATTGCAGCTCTCTCTAGCTAGCTACCTGGTTCAACTTCTTCCTTTGCTGTGTCTCTCAATGTTGTATGGTAATTGTAGCATTGAGATTGGTTGCTTGAAGAGGCAATGTTAAGCTTTTGAGGGTATTCCAATCCATTGTTTCAGCTAGAAGCAACATACAATTCTTTTGGTCAGCTTTTTTGCATTTTTCTTCTTTTATCTTGGTTTGTGTTTTGTTGGGTACCAATAAAAAACAGCATTGATTCCTAAGAATGAATCTTTAACTTTCCTTATATGGAAGCAAACGCCGTCAGCTTTTGGTAGGTTCAATATTTTTGGTCAATTTTCTGCTGATTTTGTGCTTCTGCTTTAATGCTATAGCTTTGGTCATAGGTAGGAATAGGACTCTAGAAACAACATATACTATGTTAATCAATCACTCTTGTGAATCACATTCACAATATTGTTCTTTCTTATTATTCTTTTCTTCAATCATGGCACCAAACCCCTTTTGACCATTGCTACCACTGAGCCACCAATACCTCAAAAAGAATTCATAACTTCATGAGCAAAGCACAAAGTAGAAAAGGAAAAATTTTAAAAATATCTAGTGATTTTGAAATCACAACAATTAAATGAAAAGATACTATAGTTTATTAAGAAAATATTGCAAAAAAAGAAATCCTATCAAAAATGGATTTTGTAATCATATTTGAATCTGAGATTTAACTACATGCACTAGCTTTCCTAGGTCTATTTTAAGATGAATATTTCTAATTAAAAGAAATTATTTTCATAATGTATATATGGTTTAGAGTTTAAGGTTTCCATTAATAAAACTATGTCACGTGAAGTAAGGCTGTTATCTAAGAGAGTGGTTTTAAATTAGAAAAAATAGATTGATTCTCGTAATCAAATGAGATCACATAAGGAATAATTAATGAGAAAAATAGTGATTCCTATCAAATTAAATAAGAAATAGTTTGTTAAGAAGATTTAATGGAATGTTTGCATTCGGATTTCAAAAGAATTGTTTCCAAAAACAAGTTATTTAGTTTTTAAAAGATTTTATCACAATATAATTGTTTTTTAATAATTTATAGTGAAATCATAAGATTTGAAATTATTTGATGGATTTACAATAACTAAAAGGATTTCTTGCCTTTAAAAACGAATCATAAATATCTATAATTTACCTTTTAAAGTGAAATGCATCTTAACCTATTATTTGACTATACAAAAAGACTTAGTAGTTTTTTTTAATGATATTAAATTATCATTTTCACATTTCAAGACAACTTTAATTACTCTTTTATCATTTATACTCTTTTTTTCACCTAATTTTAATTAGTTTACATATATGTATTTATTGCGAATGAAAATAATAAAATAAAAAATATTATAAAAAATTTATTAAAATTTAGAAAATTTGTTATATTTTTATTTATTTATCCAGAAGAACCTTAAACTACACTTAAAAAAATGAAGGGAGTAATTATCATAAAATAATAATATTAATCACACCAAACTAGCATACATAAATAGAAAAAAAAAAAGGAAAATTAGTATAAAAAATGTCTCAAATAAGTAAGAGAAACCTAAGTTGATTTACAACAACAAGAAAACACATTTAAAGAATCCTTTCACCACTCATTATTTAAAATAACGTATAACTTAAGTAAGTACGTTATTGGTAATTATGAAGAATGATTTCTAGAGTATATTATATTATTGTTATCTTACTTTATATATATATATATATATATATATTATTTTCATGTGTTATAGTTTCATTGGGGTTCATATGTAATGCGGCAGTTACGACACAATAATTTCTCCTAATTGAAGATGGAAAAATCGTATAACATTAAAAAATATTCATTTTACTCCTTTTGTAATAAACAGTATTATTTTAGTACTATTTTGATGTATTTATCATTTTAGATAGAATTTTTATTATTAAATTTATTTATTTTAAGAAGGTAATTGTTACTAATACTATTTTTTAAAGAAAAAAATATTTATTTTGATTCGATAAATTTTGAATTTATTCTACGTGCATTTATTTATAATAAAAAATAAAGTCAGATAACTGTTTTGGAAACTATTTATTTAGTGTTGTTTCAATTATGAATTTTAATATTTTATTATTTTTGGAAAATTTTGTAACATTGCATAGATATAAATAACCGAATAACTAGAGACACGATACTCTAATGAATGTAGCCCATAAAAGTAGAAAATTTCTCAAAAAAACATAAAAAAAAGTTAAAATTCAAAACCAAATAAACACAATCTTTTTTTTTTTCACAAATAACTTGTACTTATTCTTTTGTCGTGAATAAAAATATCTTGGAGATAAAATGAGCTTAAAAATACTGAAAGATGAAATAATGATAATGATAGCGATATTTAATCAGAAATTTGTTTAATAAATAAATATTTCTTTTCAAAATGATAAATATAACAAAGAATAATATTGTTTGATTTTATAGAGGCAAAATAAATATTTTAAAACGTTACACTAATTTTTGTACATAACTATTTTATAATGGAAAGCATAATCAACTATCAAACTGAAAAGTTTGGTTCTAAAAGTTATTTTCCGTTTTAAATAATTCTTTAATAAATTCTAATAATAGTTCATTGTTTTTCTTTTAATTTCATTGTCACATTGTGCCTCATATTTCAACAAAAATGATGACTCCATCATGAAAATTTAGAAGAGTCTCTGGTTGATTTAATTTAATATGTATTATATAGTTGTTTTCTCTTTATTGTTTCTTTATTCTTTTTATTATATATCTTTTTATTTATATTCTATTTGTGATTATTGAAATGTTATTATCCACTTTTTTTTTTACACACGAGTGAGTTCTATGTCTAGTTTTAGTAGGAGCCACTTTAAAGGGCTTCTTATTTAATTATCATAAAAATCTATTCAAAATGTGATTTTTTTGTGTATGTCTAGAATTTTATCATCATCATCATTATCATCATTATTATTATTATTCTTATTACAGACTATTTTTCTAATTAAAAAATATTATTGTATAAATCTGAAAACCATTTTGAGTTTTATAACTGTGGAATTGATAATTTTGATTTATTTTTTTAAGGATTAGTTTGTTCTTTTAAATACACACATTACGTAGATAATATTATTAATAGTATTTATAATTGTCACGATCGTTTGGATTGAGAGGAATGGAAAAGAAAGAAAAAAAGTAAAATTATTTAAATTAAAAAAATGAACATAATGTTTATAATTGACTGGATTGACGTAATAAAATAAATTTAATTATATATTAATATATTTAAAAATAATTTATAAAATACTTTTTAAAAATAATTTAATATAAAAACTAAATATTTAAAAGTTAAATTAAGATTAAATAAATTTTCAATTATAAAAAAATATATTATATTATATATAAACAATTATGTTTTAAAATTATAATAAATTGATATAAATTATTTTACTTATTAAATTTAAATTTGTTAATTTTATTTATATATTATTTTAATATTAATTTTAATTGTTTATTTATAAAATATAATTATTAATAACATTAATTCATTAAAATTTAATTTATTAAGTAAAATTAAATAACATATAAATATAATATAATATTTAAAAACATAGTTATTATGTTTCTAAATAGTATATGATATTTATATACATAATTTATTATATTATTACATGTAATTGACTATATATATTCTTTCGCGATTTTAAATAGAAAGTTATATTATTTTTTATTTTTGGTTTATGTGCTTGAAATTTAGGATTTGCGGTTTGGGATTTCCAGTATGGGGTTTGTGATTTAAGATTTAGAGTTAAATTTTTTCTTTTAACATGTTCAATGTATTTACATCACTTTTGTATATGAGAACACAAATGTTTATATTTACAAATTTTTCAACCTTAATTATTATTATTTAGAGTGTAGGAAATAGAGGAAGTTACTACAAACATATTTAATAGAGACATTTCAAAAGACAGGCAAAAAGATGTACTTAGCACCTTACTTGCATACAAATTACAGTTAATTTTATTTATTTTCATAAAAAGACTAACACTTTGGCCATCAAGACGTATATTGGGTGTGTAAGTTTTTTTATAATGTTTTCTACCTTATTGATTAATATGAATGAATGTTTATTTTTTACATGGAAACTCATTCAAGGTTGAGAAAGCTTCTACTTATAATTAAGAAGAAGATACAACCTAATTTGTCTTACTACTATTTTAATTATAATATAAAAAAATATATTTTAATTATTTGTATTTAAGTTGTAATGTCCACGTTAAGGAAGAATTACAAGTGTCAATATTATGTAACGAATGACATCCACACAATCATATATACAAACATTAGTGATTCATGGAAAGAGTTAAATAAAATCACTCAAACACCTTAATTATTGAATTGTGAAATTTAACTTTTTATCAACTATAAGTCACTTTTTTATTATTAAATGATTCATCCTCATTGAAAGATAAAGATGTAAAAGGCATTGGAATGTAGTGAGCTTCATTTATTTTAAAGTGTTTATGAGAATTTATTGAATTCTTTAATTTATTTACATATACAATTAAATGATATATTTTAGCCTTTCTTTTTGTAATATATTGATTAGATAATATTATTTAATTATCAATGAATTGGTTTATCTGATAATTTTACATTGTTATATGCAGATGAATGATACTATTATGAATGGAGAAAATATAATAAAACAAAAAGATTTTTTTAAAGGAAACACTAGTTTACTATGATGATTGTGATGCTAACTATTATAATAAATTATATTTTCTATGTCGATTGTATAAATATCTGTCATAAAAAGATATATTTAAAATTAACTTTTGTATATGGTGGAGATGTTACGCTAGTTATTACTAAAATTATCAGTTTTTCATCAGAACCATCATAAAAAGTGGTATATAAAAATAAAATTTTACATTAATTTTGCATATTTTATAATAATTTGTATACAACCGAATAATGTATTTTGTAATTATGTTAGTGTAAGAAAAATAATATATATATATATATATATATATATATATATATATAATAGGATTAATTTAGTTAACTTATTAATTATTATTGATAAAAAAATTAATTTTTTAGCTTAACATAGAAAGTGTAATTTTCTATATTGTTTATATTTGTGATAATTGTATAATTGACAAAAAAAAAATAATGTAAAATCAACATAAAATGTTTCGTATACAGCAATATTACATTATTTTTATTAGTAATATTTAATATTAACTAACTCAACAATCTTAAAAGAAAAAAAAATGTATATTTTGATGTCAAATATTAAAAATATCAAATAAAGAAACTTCTTACATATTAGATAAACTCATTTGTTTAGCTATTATGAAGAGAAAGCAATAACACATATTGAATGTAAGTTAATGTGTATTTTTCAATCCAAACTTCCAAAGGTTGAGGTTATGTTATAGCTTATTTTATAAATAGACTCCGTTCAAAAAGAGTCCCTTTATTTAGGTTTTGTTAATATTTTTTTTTAAATTAAAATAAGGAATATGAATATTACTTTATGAAAAACATATATAGTGAAAATGAATGGTATTTATTAAAAATTTAAGGGGTTGAAGATTTATTTAAAACTAAAAAAGTGATACATTTAATTAACCTAAGGGGTAAAAGTATTTATTTTAAAACTATAAAAAGTATGAATATTATTTAGTATAACTGCGGGAAAGTACTTTTCGTTTGTAATAAGGATATATTATTAAGCGGTCTAATTATAATTTTTACTAATTTACATATATGATATTTAATTTTATAATACGTAGATTAGAAACTCTATAATTTCAACTACTTTTCTTTAACTTTTATCCGGTTTATCTTTTACTTTTTCCTTAAATTTATTTTCTTTCAAATGCGTTTTTAATTGTTCCAATCTTTCTAAACAATGTGGGTGGACACTTCTTCTTTTTTACTTTGACCTTTTGTTTTCTTTCACTTTTTTATGCAAACGTGTCGATTTTTCTGTTTTAATTTTTATAAATATTGGCATTATATTTTAGTTTAAAATAAATAAATAATTATTTTTCACGTGACTTTTAAAAAAATCAACAGAAAAAACTAATTTATGATACCTAGAGTGATTGAACCACACTATAAAGCGACGTTATGCTTTACAATCGTAACGAAATTCACTTTTACATAGATACTATTCATAAGTTCATTAATCAATTTAAAGTGTTTAAAATATGTTAAAATTTCAATTATTCCTATGATTAGGGTAGAAAAATACACAGAAGCATAAATTACACAATTACTTTCTTTAGAAAAGGATTTTCGAAAACGACAACACAATAGTATATACCATTTAATTCAACATAAAAGGATACTACTTCCTCATATACATTTTCCCAAAATCAGCAATTTTTTACCTTAAGTTCTCTAATAAACATGTACAAACAAATTTCCAGTTTTTTTTGTTAATTATGCAAAAGTTTAAACCATTTGTCATAAGAAGAACAATTAAATGCCTGACCTTCCCCACCTACATGCTATACACAATTTTTCCTCTTGTATAATAAAACAAATTATTAAAGACAACAAAATAAAATTAGACGTATTAAGGAAAAAAAGAAATCTGTTCTTTATATATATATATATATATCAACAAATTCACACACAAAGATGTGAAGCTATCTGCATTTAAACCCTCTAAGTTCAAGTATTCACAAACACTAAAATTGGTATGGCCATGCTTCTCTACGTATTCATAATAGTAACATTTGTTTCCTTTCTATACTTCTTCCATCGTAGAAGATCTTCCAAACACCCCCTCTTGATGGATTACCCCATCCTTGGAATGTTACCAACCCTGCTCTTCAACTTGTGGCGCGTTCATGATTTTTTCACTGAGGTGCTATTAGAACATGGTGGCTCTGAGGAGTTCAAAGGGCCATGGTTCACCAAAATGAACTATTTCGTCACTTGTGACTCCCTCAATATACAACACATGTTTTGCAAGCGTTTTGACAACTATATCTAAACTTATTATACAGATAAAAAAAAATACTATATATAATAAAAAATATTTAGATTATATATATAGATTCATGTTTTCATGTCTTATATTTATATTTTAAAAATTACATGTGTTTAAGTGTATCTGTCTATATGTGTCCATGTCAGTATTCGAATAATATTATAAAGATGAGGTAGTCAATGAGTAGAAAATATCTCCAACATAATCTCTTATGTAAGAAATAGATGATGCAGAAGAATGCTGCTGCATAGCTAAGCATGGCCATTAAACATAATCAATAAAAACAAAAGCTATTTTTGGTTGTGTTGTGATCTTTGTGGCTTTGGCATCTTATATAGAATCAGGTTGTTGGAGAAATTTCAGTGGCTTTAATCGAACTATATACTTATTATTTGGTGCTTTTTAAAAAAAATAATATATATACTATTTTATTTATATTTATTTGAACATTATATGTAAATATAATAATAAGCTATCAATTTTTATCATATACATTATAACTATTTATTTTTATCAAAGTAATAATTTTAAAAATATATAATTTTTATATTTTTATAACACAGTTTATAATTGAGTAACCATATCATTTTTATATTGCTAATATATAACAATTAAATAATTAAATTTATTACTTAAAACAAATTCCTTTTTATTTTTTTAAATTTTCATATTTTATTTAGGTTTTAGTTAATTTTTATTTTTAAATAAAAATAAGGAATATGGATATTTACTTTATGTAAAGCACAGTGAAGATGAATGTTATTCATTAAAAATATAAGGCAGTGAAGATTTATGTGAAACTAGAAAAAAAGATACAAGAATTATTTCATTAAAAACATAAGGGATAAAATTATTTATTTTAAAGCTATGAATGTTATTTAGTAGAACTTTCGGGAAGTATAATTTGTCGTTTATCGTAAGAATAGATTATTATTAAGTGGTCTAATTATAATTTTTAACTAATTTACATATATGATATTTAATTTTATTATATGTAGATTAACAACTTTCAAGTACTTTTCTTTAACTTTTATTCAGTTTATCTTTTATATTTTCTTTCAACTGCGTTTTTAATTGTTCCAATCTTTCTAAACAACGTGGATGGACACTTCTTCTTCTTTTTTACTTGGACTTTTTTGTTTTCTTTAACTTTTTTTATGCAAACGTGCTGATTCTTCAGTTTTAATTTTTTTAAATATTGGCAATATTTATTTACGGTAAAATAAACGAATAATTTTTTTCACGTGACTTATAAAGTAATTAACAGAAAGAACAAATTTAGGATACCTAGTGATTGAACCACAATATAAAGTGACATTATGCTTTACAATCGGTTCACAGATAATATTTACATAAGTTCGTTAATCAATTTAAATGTTCAAAATATGTCAAACAATTCAATTATTCCTATGATTAGGGTATACAAACACAGAAGCATAAATTACTCAATTCTTTTGTTTAGAAAAAGATTTTTCCAAAACGACAATATTGTATATCATTAAATTCAAGATAAAAGGATATTACTTCCTCATATTTATATATTTTCCCAAAATCAGTAATTTTTTTACCTTAAGTTCTCTAATAAACATGTAAGTATACGTGCACGCAAAAGCTTCTAGACCTTAGATATGAAATCATTCTATATATAAACAATTTCCTTTTTTGTTAATTATGCAAAACTTTAAACCATTTTGTCAAAAGAAGGACAATCAATGCCTGAACTTCCACCTACATACTATACACAATTTTTCCTTTAGTATAATAAAAACAAGAGTAATGGTATATCCTCCTACAATTTTTCTTACTTCCTCATAAAGAGCTATATCTTTAAGAAAACACATATAGAAGAAAAAACAAAAAATATGTTTCTCTGTCGTTCTCTGTATAGTGGCACTATAACAAACAAAAATGTAGATCGTTGAAACCACCTCACTAAGGGCAAACGCAATTCAAATTAACGACAAACCCTTTTGTCAATCCAAGGTGGCCATGCTTCTCTATGCAGCAATAATAGCATCATCTTTTTCCTTTCTATTATTCTTCCATCGTAGAACATGTTCCAAACACCCCCTCTTGACGGATTACCCCATCCTTGGAATGTTACCAACCGTGCTCTTCAACTTGTGGCGCGTTCATGATTTTTTCACTGAGGTGCTATTAGAACATGGTGGCTCTGGGGAGTTCCAAGGGCCATGGTTCACCAAAATGAACTATTTGATCACTTGTGACTCCCTCAATGTGCAACACATGCTGTGCAAGCGCTTCGACAACTACATCAAGGGACCCGAGTTTCGTGAGATTTTCGAACCCTTTGGAGATGGGGTTGTCACTGCCGATTCAGAAACATGGAAGTACTTTAGAACGGTTCTTCACTCTTTGATCAAACAAAGAAGGTTCGAAGTGTTTGTTGATCAAACCATGAGAAACCATGAGTTCAGCTCTTACATGGTTCTTTTGGCTTATTTCTAATCACCCTTTAGTGGAAGCCAAGATTCTTCAAGAGATCAAAGATAAGTTTAGGACCAATGAAAAGGAAAAATGTTATCTTGATGAGGAACAAGATGTGAAGCAATCTTTATCTGAGAAAGTTTTAGGCATGGAGGAGGTGAAAAAGCTGGTTTATCTGCATGGTGCTTTGTGTGAAACTCTGAGACTTTTCCCTCCAGTACCTATTGAACGGAAGCAAGCAGTTAAAGATGATACACTTCCAAGTGGGCATAGAGTGAATGGCAATACAATGATAATGTTTTCTTTGTATGCAATGGGAAGGTGTGAAGAGATATGGGGAAAAGATTGTTTGGAGTTCAAGCCAGAAAGATGGATATCTGAGAAAGGAGAAATAGTTTATGCACCAGCTTACAAATTCATTGCTTTTAATGCAGGACCAAGAATCTGTTTGGGAAAGGACTTGGCCTTTCTTCAAATGAAGATGGTGGCTGCTGCTATTTTGCGCAAGTACCGTTTTCAAGTGCAGAAAGGTCATGTTGCTACTCCATCACATTCAATTATTCTTCTCATGGGGAATGGTTTGAAGGCTACCATAATGAAAAGAGAAGTTTGATGCAAGAAAAGATCTCAAGTGAATTTGTGTAACTTATCGAATAAAAGTAGACTTTAAAAAACCATTGGGTTGTTTATTTTAATCTTTTTTATTCTAAGTCAGACAAGTCCTTGTCTATTGACGGTACATGATGTTATATAATTATATTTGTTCTCAATTATTGTTATAATAGTGTTGATATTTTGATCATGTACTAGGTAGAATATAGTTATTTGACATTGAAATAAATTCTTATTTTATTGTTATATATTATTTATTAAATAAAATAAGTGTCAAATATATATAATTTATGAATAATAGTGTGAGAGTATAATTATTTTTATTGAAAAAATATACATTAACATCATTGAGAAAGTTACCTCATTTGACACGTGGCAATGGCAACAATGGGGCAGAAAAATATTTATTAATAATTGGTAGTATTAATTAAAATTTTTGAAAATAGTATATTTGGTTTCTTTTTTTAAATCTATTTTATTTTCATTTAGCCTCTTGTCTTATGTAAGGATGTAATAATGGTTGTACATGAACGCATATTATTTTGATAAAATAGAACAGAAAACTGTAGTAGCATAATACAGTTATTTTAATAAAATAATATTTTCAAAATTGTATTAACATTTTTTTTAACAGTAAAAAATGAATAAAATTAAAAAAAAAATACTTAAGGAGTATTCCAACTCTTGTATAACATACTCTATTTAAAATTAAGTGTCTCAACCATCAAAATAAAAACTCAAAAAAAAAAACTATATTAAACGACACAGAAAACCATGACTAAGACATCTAGAAGAGAACATCACCAAAAATTAAGAAAAAGAAATCACACACAGAGAAAAACAAAATACAGATCCACACTCATCATGTTGACTGCATATAGTACACAATTAATTATTTAGTAATATTTCTCTTCTAATTAGATTGACTCTAATGAGAATCGTATCTAATAACACCCTCCAATCACATACCTATGTTTGTGGAACTACATTCATACTTTATAGATCACTGAAAACATCAATACGTCTCTCAATACTCTCCTTTGTTAGTGCTCTATAGCCATTCCCAATAGTTTGTATACACATTTTTGTTTCCATATTCCCATATCCTACTATATATAAGGGCCATCAATTGACTT
>Ga0209700_104402_pt1 | contig 25425 bp, 14 predicted proteins | sample SiratroredBW_FD_187528 | JGI IMG/M metagenome (GOLD analysis project Ga0209700, IMG submission 187528) | Root nodule microbial communities of legume samples collected from California, USA - Siratro red BW (SPAdes) (version 2) | ecosystem: Host-associated > Plants > Roots > Nodule | place: USA...
GATATAAACAAAATTGGTTTAATTTCTCACTTTAGAAAAAAAAGTGAAAAAATATAGCTCTTCTTTTTGTAATTACTTTTATTATATTTTCATAATTCTTTACATTTTCCTAAAAATGTAGTAAAAACAAAAAACAAAAAAAAAACCAACAAAAATCAAAATAAAAAAAAATGTTGCTCCCTCTCTCTCAAATCTTCAAGATCCACTCCTGTAATGCTTCCAATGCTGCCCTCTGCAGCTCTTTTGCAGCGCTTCACCCTACATCTTTACCTCTTCTTAATAAAGTCAGGCCTGTAATACTTCCTCCCTGCAACCTACCTTTCCTTATTCTAACAAAAAAACTGATTTCCCCTGTCAATGCATGATCAAGTCAACACTCCAGCGTATCACTCTTTTGCTGGGATAAACAGGCAACCTGGGAACTCACACACACAACACGACACCATACTAATCCCCTCATCTATTTTAAAAACATCTTGAGGCAAAAGGGATGGGGCATCCACACCTTCTCGGAAAATCTTCATAGTTCCTCTAGAAAATAGTTCTCTAGATATGACTTCTTTCTCATAGAGATTCAGAGTTTCACTCAATATTCTTCATTCTGATAACCGTAAAAAACGCAACAGTAGAAAAGGAAAGGAAGATCAGGAGCAATAAAGAAAAAAAAGGGAAGATAAAGAAAGGAGGACACGAGGAGGTATGCTAGTGTTTACATTTCATATAACATGCATCTCTGTGTTTTGTTTGTTTCGCGCATCACACATTCATTTGCATAGGTTGTATTTCACACATTCATTTGCATAGGTTGTATTTCACACATTACACAGTTCACAATCTAACCAAAATGTGAATAATTATCAAAACTTATAAGTGCAAGAATGACAAATGGTAGTTAATAAAAAGCTTGCTCCCATTCGTGCCCTCCTCCAATCCATTTGAACCAAATGGCCAGTCCTTATGAACTCGAAAGCCAGACCTATGATAAAACAGGAACCAAATCAGTACCTAGGCCAAATTTTTAGTTTGGAAATCCAATCTCAAAGTCGAAATCAACATCCCTGACTCTAAACCATAGCCAAAGCAATCCATGGGAACAATCAAGGTCTTTAGAGTCTAATACTTTAGTGATCACCGTCACCCTCTCTACCACCGGCGCAACCCCGATGACAACCTAAACCACCGCATTCTCCTTTGGCATTACACCAAACCACAATCAAATAACTATTAGGAAACCTCCCACTTGGTGCATTCTTTGTTGTTGAACCCACCACCCACAAGCTCCCTTACCACTGAACCCATGCTTCTTGACACTTTTCTTTTTCTTTCTTTATTTGTTACCGAATGCATAAGTTTTCTTTTATATTTACTTTTGCTTTGGCAATGTTTAATAAATAAACACAATTTTTTTTACTATTAGATTTTAAAGTTAAATTTAATTTGTCATTTGCTAATATTTTATTTTATTTTTACATAGATCTTTTGGTTCTTTTTTTTTCTCTTTTTTCATAAATACATAATTCAATTAAATATTAAATGACTGCATGCGTCACGCGGTATTTAAATTGAAATTATCGTTCGATTTCTAAAATTTAAAACTCAAAAATATAATAAGTAATTATTTCGGTTAAACATCCAATTGATCGCTCACATCATACATTGTTTAATCCGAAATTACTTTGTCTCGTGTAGACGTTCAAGTTTTAATCCGAAATTTTCGAAATTAACAAACCATAAAATTCCAAAAAATATCAAATTTCAAAAATAAAAAAAAAATCAAAAATTTCCAAAATTAAAGAAATATCAACAACAAACAATCAATTTTCTCTAAGAACTACGTAGCCCTGATTTTCTATCACGTATAGAAAAACGTAGGAGCAAGGTCAATCCTTGTCGGGTCCTTTAACTTAAAAATCATTATTTTTCTCTTATTTCTATTATTTGGGAAAATAAATATTTTAAAACATACACTCATTTTACTTATTTAATTAAAAGGTACCGTCATAAGACGGGCGTTGTGGGGGTGCTAATACCTTCCCCACACGTAATCGACTCCCGGACCTAGATCCGGTTTTCACAAATTAGCCTTATCCTTGTTTTTTTTTCCATAGTTTTCTATAAAAACTATAGTGGCGACTCTTCTGTTTTGAAAAATTATTAAATTTTTTCTGATAGTCATTCCCGTCGTGATCCCGATTGCGACAAATGCAATACTTTGTTTGATGACGATAAAAACAAATATTTCATGTGATGAAAATAGATGCAAAGAACCTACTACGCATAGTTACGTATGATAAGCTTGTGATTAAGACAAACTATAAGATGTGTGTTTCAAAACTTTATGTAAGTCTGATCTTAACTAATAAATGTTTATTATACATTATAGAAAATGTTCATTCTAATCGGTCTTAGAAGAGGATCTCATGAAGACTTTTCTACTTCCAAGATCGCTTGAAGAGTGCACTAATGTTGTTCCACACGGTAACCCTTTTCTAAAACTGGATTTCAACTCTACACAAACCATTAATCTTATATGATATTGCCTTTTATTCTAGTTTGAATGAAAGCTATTTGACTTAAGTATGATAAGTTATGCCAAATGTCATGTTGTTTCAAGAAAAAAAAAATAGGCAATTAATGCTACTTGCATAAACATGAAAAGACATAACATGAAAAATAAGACTTTTTCTTACATTTACAAAGCTAACAAAGCTAGCCAAGCATTTGCAAGGACTCTTTTAGAAATACCTATATATAAAAGATGTCTTTAAAAAAGAAATGTTACGAATATATGATCATTTACACAAATTTACAATTTATGTATGTAGATAAAATCTTAAGCTTGCAACCTTAGCTATTAGTAGAACTTAATTAAGATCTAAATAGAGTTTAGATTTACATATAAAACATTATAAAAGGTTCAAACATAAATATTTCTCAACTCTAACTTCTTTAAATGACATATTATTAAATTACAACTAACCAGAAAAGGAGAGATCTTTTTTTAAATAAAATTTTAAAAAATATCTTGATAGTGTGTTTGACTATCTTAATCAATTCTTTATCTTGAGAAAATTTTTAAAAATGTGTTTTTGAAGTTATTGTGTCTTACTATATATTTCATCACTAGACACTCATATTACCAAAAATTTTGAAAATTTTCAATACACAATTCAATTATTCCTTATGGTATTTTCTACCTATTTTTTTACAAAAAGATTTTCCATTGACATATTTCTATTTTATCCTTAATTATATTTTAAAATAAAAAAAATGAATGGAAACAAAATACCTAAATGTTAAAACTAATTGCACACATTATTTGTTTTTTACAACCACCATTAACTTATTTTATTATTACTTCAATATAAATTTTAACAAATATTTTTTATTTTAATAATTATTATAATATCTAATTTTTTAATTTTTATTATATAAAAAGTGGATACAGATACACATAGATACATATATTTTTACTAATTATGAATAACATGGATACCTACATTTTATTTTTTATATTTTACTCTTAATTATATTTTAAATCTCAAACCTATCATTCTATTTTGTATGCAACACTAAAGAAAAAAAAATAGAGATAAACTACCATTAAATAGAAATAACTGCACACATCACTACTTCTTAATGCAGTTATATCTTATTTCTCACTTTCATGCAAATATAATATGTAATCAATAATGCTTCTCTAATGCTATTTTTTTATAATTACAAATTACACATTAAATATCTATAATTATATTAATAAATACATATTTTATTACCCAAATTATATTTTAAAATCAATATTTTAAACCTTGAAACTATTTATATATACAAAAATACATAAAAAAACACAGTTTAAATAAACTCAATTGTCTCAAATAATTAAACACACCCATACTCCATAGTACAATTACATTTTTTCTTTATTTTTCATACAAATATAATCTTAATATGTATTGTTTCTTGAATGTTGTTTTAATTCAAATTATAAATTACATATCAAATATAAAAATATTAATGCATACAATTTTATTTGAATAAATATATAAGAAAATTAAAATTAATAAAATTATTAAATTTTTAATCAATTAAAATAAAACAATATGATAAAAAAAATATAAAAATGCATTACCTTGTTCGTTCTTCAGTTTATATAAGAAAAGAAAAGACAAAAGCATCATTTTCCCTCTCCACTTAGGAGGCTTTCCCCTTTTGTCACTTTCCCCATAAACATGAACCATACACTTCCTTCTTTTAAATTTCTCTTTCTCTCTCTCTCATACACACACTCTTCCTCTAAATTCTGTTACACCTAACCTTGTGCAGGTGAGTTTCTTCTGTCTTTTAATTACACTTCAATAGCCTCGCTCTCTAGGCTCACGCAATTTCTCACTGTATAATTCCAAAACCTCCAAATTTATGCTAGATTCCTGTTCATAAAGCTGTGGAAAATGATCCACTTGCAAATGATTCACATTCTTCATCAAAATTCCAAAATGAGTTTAGCAAGACACTGTAGGGGCAAATATGTAATTTAGTTAACAGCTGTTTATGTGTGTTCATGTCTCTGATCTGTGAATTTTGGTTTTCTACCAGTGATTCTTGCTTCAATGTGTCGAAAACTCACTTCAATTTTGCGTTCTCTGTTAAAATTCGCACTGTAAACTTGTATGAAAGATCAACTAACATCACTGCATTACGTATTTTTCAGGCATGAGCAAGGGGCTGAGTGTTTTCTAAGACTGAAAGTATAATAAATTGGAATTTGGGAGTTACATTCAGATTGCCATTGTATTCACTATGTCAGGAACACTCTGAAAATTATCTACGTTTCACTTTTTTTCTTTTTTTTTTTTCTGGCGTTGTATTTTTCTAATTTCTTGTGTTTATGATTTTTAATGAGCACTATTTTTGTCATTTGCTTCAGAAAAATGCCAGAAGATAGGTTGAACAGACATACGATTAGATCACATGGAGCTAAAGTTGCAAGAATACATATGCATGACTGGTTGATTCTCTTGCTTCTTGCTATCATTGATGGTATTTTGAATGTGATAGAGCCATTTCACCGTTTTGTTGGAGAGGGGATGATGACCGACCTGAGATACCCTTTGAAAGAGAATACTATACCCTTTTGGGCTGTACCAGTATGTTTTTGCTACTAAGAACTATGCATCCTTGTTAAAATTGACCTTAGTTGACATTCAAGATTCTAGAATTTCAAATTTAAAATTGACCTTAATTGACAGATAGTAGCAATTTTATTGCCAATAGCTATCATTCTTGTTTACTATTTCTTCCGAAAGGATGTTTATGACTTCCACCATGCTATCTTGGGTACTTTTCTCACCTTCAGAAATTTTTTCCTGTCCTTTTTTTTTGAATATTACTCTGTTATAACTATGCATTGCTAAATGCTATTCAGGCCTTTTATTCTCTGTACTCATTACTGCGGTGATAACGGATGCTATCAAAGATGGTGTGGGACGGCCACGCCCAGACTTCTTCTGGCGTTGTTTCCCTGATGGGAAAGGGGTGGGTTCTCAATTATAAACCAGATTTCCTAAATAATACCTTTACCATGTTTTGTTATGCATAGTTGGTTTTACTTAGTGATATGCTCAAGAAACATGGTATTGATTCATGATATGTTCAGGTGTTTGATCCAGTAACAAAAAATGTTAGATGTACGGGAGATAAGACTGTTATCAGAGAAGGGCACAAAAGTTTTCCAAGTGGACATACCTCTTGTAAGTACTCAAAACAACCTCGAGTTCTGTAGGACAATGTAAAAAGGAGGGAGTTACAAATTACTAATGCTCAATTTACAAATCAGAATACATCTAGATCTTCTTCTCCTCTTGCTTTCTCCTAGTTATTTAACACATTAATCCCCTGACCAACTAATTAGAATCGTAACTGTTGCGATAACTCTTTCTTTCCCATAGTCCTAACCAGGTCTCTTGGACCTTAGTTTTTATTTTGATATGTGTTAAATGCTATATATCCTCCTCCATGTTCTACATTTCATTTGAAACAGTGGTCTTATTGTCTCTTTAAGTCAGCATAACTGATAAATTGGTAATCTTAAGCGTCATTTAAAAAAGCATACCGTGTTTTAGAAGAAACAGGGTTCCAAGTTGAGGAAGCATGGAATATTCATTGATCAAAGTTCACTCCATCATAATATGATAGATTTTTTGAAGAACTGATAATTAAATGATAGTAAAACTCAGTTCCATTTACAAGTCTATATTGTCAAGGATAAAGTTTCTCTATGGAAATAAATATAATAGGAGTTACATTGCCAGAAATTATCATTGGGCATTTAGGGTGTGTGAAAAAAGACCTATGTATATAGTTTGTTCTCCTTTTATGTAATATATGCTAAAAAAAATCAAATAATTGGTATGCAGGGTCCTTTGCTGGTCTTGGTTTTCTTGCATGGTATCTATCTGGGAAAATTAAGGCGTTTGACCGTAGGGGTCATGTTGCAAAGCTTTGTATAGTGTTCTTTCCCCTTCTTGTGGCAGCTATGATTGCTGTCTCTCGTGTTGATGATTATTGGCATCATTGGCAAGATGTTTGTACTGGAGGGCTTATAGGTATGTTGAAGATTGGATTTTCTTTTTTTGATTTATTAACATATAAATATACCTTTCTCTGGACATTTTTATACGAGATTTTATGCAGGTTTGACAATCGCTTCCTTTTGTTACTTGCAATTCTTTCCACCTCCATATGATAAAGATGGTATGTCCAGGAATTTATTCTTTTAAACTTTTATTATTTTTTGGTATTGTGGGCTAGAATGTGCTTTTTTTCTTACGAGCGCGTGTATAATGGTGAGATTATTTTTACCGTTTATAGGAAAATAATCTTTTAAAAATATTATAGATATTATGAAAATAAAATTTTGTATTTATAAAAAAAGTAAAAAGAATAAGAATAATTATAAAATACTTGTAAAAATGTATTAAATGTCAAAATATTATAGTTCGTTGTCAAATATGAATTAAAACTAAAAGGCCAAAGAGTAGGCAGCAGTAGTAGTCTGTCATAAACTTTTTTATTTCCACATAATTTTCCTTGAAAAGTAATTAGTCATTTTCATGGTTTAAGATTAAATTTTAATTTAATTTGAGATTTGGGTTAGGTTGGGATCCATTTCTTCTTTAAAAAAAAAAACACTTTGGGCGAGGCAGTCCAAGCCTAAACAAAACCTCCACATGTTCTTCCTGCATCTCCATAAGTTTTAAAATTTTAAAACTAGACATGAGTAAATGACAAAATTGACCCTACTATTACAAAATGTGGTTGTCGTCGAGAGAAGTGGAGAAGTTCTGAATATTAAAAAATCATTGGTGGAAGGTAACGCAGAATTAGTGGTGGCAGAATCTGACGTCGGTGTTGGAGGGGTGGATCGAGCCGTTGTCGACGGCCGTTAGTAATGGGTGAACGAGTTTCATCGTTGAAATATCTGTTATTCGATTTTTATATTTTTTACGGATTGGAAAAACAGTAAGAGTCGTACACTTACGACTTCTCTAGCCCATAAGTTCAATTTGTAAATATTTAGACTATTATGGATTGTATAAACCGTAAATAATTTGAAATACGTAAAAACTTACGGATTATACAACCCGTAATAGTACAGGTGTATGAGAGAATTTTACAGATTATACAAACCGTAAGTTTTAATGCTTTACGGTCCATACAAATTGCAGAAGAAACTTAACTTTACTGTTTGTACAAACCGTAAAAATATTTCAATACTTACAAGTTCTACAAACCGTAAGTAATTGAAAAAAATTTCTTTGTGGAACGTGTGTTCCGTTGAGCATGCAGTGGAGGAGAAGTGGAGGTCGTAAGTGTAAGTGCAAGAGGTACAACAGATCGGAAGTGCAAAAGGTGCAAGTGGTGCACGAGTTACAGAGGTCCAGGAGGTGTGGGAACTACCACAGCCGGAGAAGCAGAGGAGGCTGCGAAAAGGTGTAGGATTACTAAGGGAATGGCGTGGATGGGGTGAAGGGTATTATAGGTTTTAAAAATTTTTAAGAAGGGTTAAATGGTAATTTAGCATAGACTATGGAGGTGCAGGAAGAAGCAGTCTACTTCTTTTTTTCGAGTTTCTTTTTTATGAGTTTTTCTACACCTTCGTATGTTCTTTTTGCACCTCCACAACATAGATAAAATGACGCACATGTGCTCAGATTAAAAATACATTTTAATCCCACCCTTCAATATTCACTGTTTCCTTGCGTTGCAAATCGGTTCCTCTACACCTCTATTATGCACCACCATTTTACACCTCCATTCTTGTTCCACGCTCCCTTCCATCACCTCCCATCACATTTCTTCGTAGGTAGTGACTCAAGGTAAGTTTAGTTTGCGATTTTAGTTTAGATTGTTTGAAGATGAATTTGTGTGTATAGGTGAATTGCGTGTGTGTATTGGTGAATTGTGTGTCTTTTTATTTTTCTGATAATGGTATGTACCGGATTCTACAATCTGGAACAACTTTTTTATGAGAAAAATAAAAAACTTCACACATACACAATATGCACATTCATCCAAATTTATTTCAAAACCAATTTAAACAAAAAGCATATTATCAAACGAAACTCGTCATCACTCACCAGCTGTGGAAGAACATAATGAGACTAAGAAATAACTGTGAGATGCTCAGTGGAGGAACAATGGAATTTGAGAGAAAGAAGACAACAACAAAGGGAGGTGCACACTAACAGTGATGGGTGGAGGGTGAGGAGGAGTGGTGTTAAAATGTTTTTTACCTAAGAATAAAATTGTCATTTTCGTATGGTATGGAGGCTGAGGAAGAGTGTATGGAGGTGTCAAAAGAAGCCCTTTCTAGATCGGATATCTTTCTTCCTATACCCTAATTAAATTTCTTATATTATCCTTTTCTTATTAACCCTGCATTTTCTTTCCTAATGTGTTGATGTTTCCATATTATATTTGAAGTGTAATTTGTACATACCCCTAGGTGAAGATAATATAAAGTTGCTTTCCAAAATAATATTTTCTTTCGAGCTTTCCTCTCTCATAATCCTACTCTCTTTCTCTATATTTGATGGAATGTTTTAGCGATGAAAGATATCTCATCATTCATCTCTTATGTTCTATGAGTAAGTGTGTTTGTGTTTCTCTGCTTTGAGGATTAGAGATATTTCTCTTTTGACCTTAATCTTATTATAGCTCTAACTCAGTGCACTTTTTACAAGCTTTTCTATAAATATATTGTCCAAGCCTTTAGATAGCATCGTCACTTGTTAATATGATCATGACTATCATTTTTTTAACAGCAAAAAATGAAATTAATAAGAGCATTTCAGGGATATTCCAACCATATTAAAAAAAGATAAAAATAAGAGGATAACAGACTCCACAAGTACCTTACCTACTCCTAAATAACATAGTGCACCAACCCCTTTAAGAGGTTCAATAATACACAAAGTGAAAAAACAGTCCTCAAAGTATAGATAATAGGTAAAGTACTGAAGAAACCAGTGAAATGCACACCATTACACACCATTGAATGTAAACAATCAAACAACATTACCCAACAAGGACAGGGATCACAGACCAAGGAATGGGGGTTACAAGAAATTCAATAAGCAAACTACATAGAAGTATCCAACTTTGAACACCTAACCAACTGTAATCATTGTAATGGGTTGTTGAGTATCATATAAGAATTTATGACCCATTCTTGTTCCACATCATCATGCTTCTTGAATTCTGATTTAGCCTACTCCTGTGCTCTCCTTTTTAATCATCTTGAACACGCCATATTTCATTTTTGCCTTGTTCAAAATCGTGCAACTGAATTTGCCTTTGTAGTCCCACTTTTTGAAAACAGACATGTATCACAATGAATTCTAAATGTCTTAACCTAAGTCCAAGCATCACCCCATACTCACCCCATGATCTATCTATAGACTACATCTATCAGCAATGCACTACACTAATAACAAATAACATTCATCATCATCTATCCATTTTCCCTGTTTTTGAGACATTCTAAAAGGCAAAGACACCATTCAGGATATGAAACATCATTATTAGGCTTAGTGTGCTTTAGTCAAGACCAAAATTTCAATTGTGCTAGTAAAAATTTTTCCTTATTGTCCACTACACCATTGTTAAACACTACCTTATTCCTCTGACTCCATATCTCTGACATGATAGCTACTCACATCCCCTTCCAAGCTTTATTTGCTTTTGCGTTAACACCCATTATATGAAAGCTTAACAAGTGCAAATCGGGATTGTTATGTCTAACAACCTCTATTCTTACCCATCTATCACATGCATTCCATACTCTTTGTGCAAATTTACACGTGAAGAATAAGTGTTTTGTGTTTCAACACCTTTCGAGCACATGGGACACATTGAATTGCCTACATCCATACTTCTTCGTTGATGGTGCCACCTTTATGTTCCATAACTAGTCAAAGTATTCAATTTTCTGGACATAGACCCTTTGGTTCAATATTTTATAACCTGATTTGACCATGTACTCACCCTGTAAATCTCCAGTCTAGCACTAGGTGTCTTGTGTCCCCCTCCTCCACTGGAAATTTGAGATACTATTAATCAGTTGTTCCTCAATATTTTATTCTCAAAAAAAACTTTCTCTACACCATAATAAATTCCAACTATAACGCTCAATGCCATTCTCATCCCCTCTTTCCCACGAGACTACCTTCACCACTGATATGTCTTTACAGGGTACTTGTGAATAGAGCCTAGGGTACTTAACCTAAAGTGGTTCATCATCCAACCATTTATCCTCTCAGAATTTCACTCTCTTACCATCCCCTACCTTCCACTTAATATTGCAATCAAACCAGATATTATAAGGTCCTACACTGCACGTTTTACCCAAATCCTTCCATCAAATAGAACATTTAATGTTTTTTAAGTCAACACTCAGATTCCTCTAAGACCCGTATCTAGATTCTAACACATCCCTCCATAGTCCCTCATCCTCCGTGCCTAACCTCCATTTTCACTTAGTGAGTAAGGCGGAATTAAATCTTCTTATATCCTTAATGCTTAACCCTCAAACTTTCATAGGTCTATAAAGCTTATCCCACCTTACCCAGGTAATTTTTGTACCTTTAAAGCCCGACCTCCACACAAATCTTGCTTGTACTTCCTAATTGTTTGACACATGTAGGTCGGGACTTTATAGAAAGATAAGTAAAACAAGGGTAAAACACTGATGACTGATTTAACTAAACATATCCTCCCTGTCATAGACAAACTTTTGCCTTTCCACCTTGAGAGTCTAAATTTTATTTTATTATAATTGGAGCCCCTTCTCTCCTCAAATTCCCTCTTATAGATAGTCTCAAATAGATAATCCATCTTTGTACAATTTAAGTATTTCGCTAAAAATTTCAGATTATCCATATTAACCCCACAATCCCTACTTAACTCTTATGATTCAAAAGTTAATTCAAAACATATCAATATGGTCTTAACAACCAACATATTTTCATACTATTTTTGTGAAGTGATTTAAGCTCATTTATTATAGTTTTGTGAAGTGATTTAAGCTCATTTATTATAGTTTGAAATTTGTTAAAATACTTTGTACGTTTTTGTTTTCTTTCACAATAAAGAGTTCATATTGATAGATTAAATTTGTTTTCTTTTATCTGAACGGAACCATCATAATTCATTCAAAGAGTATTTCATATTTTCTTAATTCTCTTAAATGCACGGATTTAGACTACTCTTCTTATAAAGTGCATATAAGAGAATCGTGGGCTTTGAAATTGAGTAGGTATCTCTCCGTGCTATTAAAAGAAATTTATTTATTAACAAACCACCAAGTCCATCATATCTGAATAATAATACTTATTTTTTTTTTTCAATAATCATACTTCTCTTTTTTGAATAAGGGAGATGTGTTCACTACTTCTCATTTGTTCTTCAAAAAGTTTAAGATATCCCTCATTGTCCGACAAAGAATTAACACTAAGATATTAAGTTATGATATAAAAATAATATTTATGATGAACAAAATTATATAATAAAATTCTGTATATAAACTATTTATTTTATTTTATTTTTAATAATATTTTAAACTTACAATACGAAATTAACAAAAGCAAAATAAATTAAAATATAGTAAAATAAGAAAAAAGAAACATAAAATAAATTAATAAATAGTGGGAAGTAACCCACTATTTGACAACATTCTATATACTATTAAACTGTAAATATAAGTTTCTATGATTTTATTTAATCAAAGTTTTATTTATAGCATGTCTTCAACATAATGTATAATAAACAACGTATCTAATTATTTTATTTTTATATAATAAAAAATAAATACATAAAGGCATTATTTAATATATATATATATATATATATATATATATATATATATATATATTTATATATATATATATATATATATATATATCATGTCATGTTAGATAAACAATCTGTATATGTAGCTCGTTAAACATTCAAATTATTGCTTATTGTGGTTGTTTTTGTAGATTTTGAAGTAGAATATTTTTTCACAATTTCCTAATGTTTTTACGTTTTTATGTCAATTTCTTTTGTAGGATGGGGACCTCATGCATATTTCCAGGTATTGGTTAATACTTCTTCAAACAACAGTGACAATCTTTATGCACAACGAACTGAGGTTCAGAATGTATCTGTGTGTATCCCACCCCAACATGATGGCGATAATGCACAAGTTAATAGATTGGACTCCAACCCCACGTTAGATGGATCACAAATTGCACGTACATTAACGATGTAAGAATATTACTATGTCCATAATTTGTAACAAATATAAGGTTCAATTAAAATTCTTTTGCGGATAAAACAATATCATGGTATATTGATGGTTACAAAATGCTCTATATCAATCACTTAGCTGGAGAGGTGTTGATTGGAATAGGAATGCCTTGTTATTTGTGTTTTTTTTTTTTTTTCATTATCGTTTCTTGTGCGTTAATTAGTACAGTTATTATTGTCTAGAAAACTTTTTACATTATTGTTTCTATAGAGAATTTTCACATCCATTGAGGTCCATCATTGAAGTCCATGTATGTACAAATATAATAGAAAGGGAGACTATTTTACATTAAACCAACAATTAACGTAGAAAAGTATTTTTACTTCATTTTGGACATCAATGAATCTAAACAATATATATGTTTTATATTGATTAAAACAACAACAAATATAATGATTAAGGTAGAATAAAAATGTTTTTCTTTTAATTCCAGATTTATTTTATAAACATTCTACGTTGTAAATTAAACAATGATTTATAGTTTCCAAAAAATTGGTAACATAAACAGAACATTATCCTGGTAAAAAAAAAACACTAATGTGTTAATAATGAAAACTATTATTGTCATAATTACACGTATAAAACGATATTTAAAAGTTTACTACTGCACCACCTATTATTTAATATATTTATATGAGAGAAGTCCTTAACGTGATACGTAATATTATTTTAAAATGTTGTTCAAATATCTCATCATGAATAACTTTGTAGAAATAAGATTTCACAAGACGAATGATTGAGTGGTCAGTACAATTATTAGAGTATGAGATTAATACAAATTAGGAATCAATACAAATTAACATTATAAGAAAAATTATTTTTAGAACTAATTTATTAGTCTCTAAAATGATAAAATTAGTCATTCATTTAATTAAAGACTAATTTAAAATTTAAAAGTAAAAAGTGACTAAAATTTTGGTAGTTAACTTTAGATATCAATTTAGATACTAATTTAGAAACCAATTTAGAAACCAATTTAGTGATCAATTTTATTGAGACCAATTTAGTGACCAACTCTATCGAGATCAATTTAGTGACCAATTTCATTGAAACCAATTTAGTGACCAATCTCGTTGAAACTAATTTAGTGACCAATTTTATTAAAACCAATTTAGTAACCAAATATATAAATACTAAAGAATGGTCACTATATTAGTCTCTAAATAATTATAATATTATACTTTTAATAATGGAAGTTGTGATATTATATTTTTTCTTTTTAAAATAATTTAGAATAAAAAAGTAAAATTATTTTTTAATTTGATAAGAGAAATAAAAAAAATATTTAGATTTTCAAATATAATAATATAAGAAAATGATGCAATAATATCATTTATTGCACTAACAAGTTTTGTTTGTATATCTTTAAAAAAATTTAATATTTATAATATAAATTTATAATTCACTTCTACGCAAATGTACCATTCACATTTATTTAAACACATTCATTCATTCCTTCTGCATGCAATGGCATCATGACTAAGCACAAAATTTGCAATTGCTACCTTGTTCATTTGAAAGAAATATGAAGGCCAATGTGATACGTTGTTGCTTTCTCACCTAACTACCTACTTCATATAAACTTAGTTTTCTAAAATTGTAATATGTTATCAAGAGTCAATGTATCTGCAATTTTAATATGTCTATTAGTTCAAGAAAATTGATGTCATCACTATGACCAAGGATTTTCATTTCTATTTTAGTCCACTAGAGATCGAAACCTTATTGATGACCTCCTCTTCCATTTCGACTAGTTGACTTAAGAACATTTCAACAACGTTTGCCTCGTCCTAGAACATGAACTTGAATTCTTTTCACTAGTGATCACTAATGCCATTCTTCAAACTTGGACTGGTAACTTTTGTCAGGACATCAAAACCCTTGTGATCAATGGACGTTATATACGCATCCTTAATACAAAAACAATGACGAATGTTAGTCCTTAAAATTATATAACAAAAACAGAAAAGTAAATAAATGGATATGCTCTAGTAAGAAATAGGCACTACATGTGTAATTGCCATCAACCTTGTCATCAGAGGAGTGACATAAGTTGATAATTTGGTGTTCACAGTTTCAATTTAATGTTATTACGATATATATTATTCGTTTAGCGGAGAACATAATTGAAGTTCTTTAGATGAGCACGGTACCAAACCAACAAACCAAAAGAAACTATAGAGGTACTACCATGATAGTTAAAAAAGATAAACATGCATCACAAAGTTCTTTTTCTACCTCGGTACCAATTTAAAAATTTTGTATAAATAATTGGGAAACCTACTTATTTACTGATTCTAAAATGCTTTGTTTCTAAAATGCTTTGTTGTAGTTCTCCATTATCTAAAAATTACGAATGTATCTTGTAACCACACTTGTATTTAAGAAGGTAGCTTTTGAAAGACCACAGAATGAGATATTATACTTGAGATAAATAAAAATAAAGATAATATTATTTTATATAGTTTAATTCTCCTCTCTTAAGTTCTTTCTCATGATTAGCAGTTGTTCTAAGATAAAATGGAGAGAGGGACGAGTATAAAACACATATCTAAATTAATTAGTTTCTAAATCAATTATGATTATAACTAATATAAAATATGCTCTTTAAAATTATAAAGAAGTGGACAACATTTTTACTGCACAACAATTATTCTTGGAACTTCACCCTTAACATACATACAACAATAAGTCTCTGGTTATGGATCGTATTAAATTTCACTTCCAAACATTTCTTGTACTTACTCTACAGTTGCTAGGTATTGAATATTTATCATGCTATCCTAAAAAATTGCTATTACATATGCTAGAACCTATTTTGCTTAATTTAGTGCTTGCACTTTTTTTTATCAACATAAAAGGAGTTATGAACTTGTTCCCTACTATAAGGATAAAAATATAATATTTGATGTTTCACCACCCAGCGTCTCAGTTATGTCGAGCATCATCATGTGATGGTGCCTAAAAAATTTCAGCATTAAAAATCTAAAAGCACAATATAACGTGCATGAAATTTAGATATGTAAAATTTGTAATTTGAGCTATATAATAACATAAATAAATATTCAACGTACCTAAACTCACCTTCACCCTTAATCCAAGTTGCAGCAACAACTATGACATTCCAAAAGAGACATAATAGTAATCTTGCCTAACAAAAAACACGTACAAATAAATAAACAAAAAATATCAATAATTGCAATACAAAAACATAAAGATATGTGGGCAGAGAAAAAGAGTGAGGGAAGAAAGGTAACAAAACTCGATGAGGTAGGGTGAGCAATTAATGAATGAGATTAGAAGCAAGACGAAAACAAAGACATTGTATTAACTATGTTGTTGTGTTAATAAGAGAGGAAAAAGGAAGCAGTGAGAAAGTAGATGAGAAGGAGAGAAATTAGTTGGTCTTTATAACAAGTGTGGTGGCAAAAAGGAAAGAGAACCTATAAAATTTCACAGTTTCAGTATCCTGACTTTGAAATTGTAGCAAAGCAAGTACCTTCACTTGTTTCAATGTTTATTTCACTTTTTCTTATATTGCTTTGAATTTCAAGAACATAAGCCTTATTCATGCTCACATTTCAGGTATGTAATGAGTTCCCCAATTAAGAAAAGAAGACATGATAGGGCTCTTCAAGCTGCCCTTTCAACAGGAGTTTTGCAGGTTTCACATAATGATTCAGGTTTATGTTCAATAACCATTTAAAGATAAAGGTTTGAGTTTGAGGAAATAATTAACGTGGTATCGGCTACAAAATGCATCCTAGCATAATCATTACTCATGCTTTATATATTATATATGTCCTTAACTCATTGATGTACTCTTTTACTAAGATGCTTTTTGACCAATGATACCTTTTAAAAATTTGCAACTGGTAGGAACTGATCATTGTCCTTTTAATTCCAGTCAAAAAGCTTGTGGAATTGATGACTTCAAAAAATTTCTAACGTTGTCAATTGTAATCACACGAAAGTCCTGAATGTTTGTGGCCTAAATACATTCTTACTCATTTGAAATGTTTCCTTACTAATATACTTTGCAACCAAAATCTGTAGGTATTGAAGAAAGAATTCATTTGGTATGGGACATCACGGTGGTAAGACATTAATACACCCACTTAGCATCCTCTTTTTATTAGGTTGGAGTAAATAGTGGCGAGGAAAAGCTCTTAACTAGAACTTTTGGTTTGTACATCTCACAGGAGTTGACCGAATAACTCTCTCTGATTATGTCTGGTTAACAAGTACTAAATGGTATATTTTCAATTAACCAGAGTAAATCTTAGCTTCCAGTTTTGGTAATAGTTTGGTAAAGAGGCCAAAAGCTAAAAAAATTGCTGATATTGTTTTCTATGATCATTTAAGTGCTAGAATCTTCAATACATATCCCAAGAAAGGAGCTATTCTCCCAAGATCTGATGCAGATATTATCATCCAGAGTTCAAATTCAAGTTTTGAGATAAGTGCAAAGTCTCACCACTCTAGACTAGACTGGACACAATTTCTTCTTCGTTCCTAAATCATATCTCATTTTCTTCTTATTAATATTCTTTGGTTGCAAATTGTAACCCCAACTCAGTCAGTTAAAAGCAAATACAAAGTAGATGATAGTTCAAACATGAAAATGAAAATCGAATCCTTAGAAATTAAAAAAATTAAGGGTGGCACACATGGTCAGAGTGGTTCTTAAATATGAAATTTAACGAAAAAACTTACCTTCACAAACCAACATTCAGGAACAAAATCTGCGTATCCTTCTTAATTTGCAATTCTTTTGTCCATTTGAGCCAATGCAAAATTAGAATAATGAATCATTGATTTATTAGTAAAGAATAAAAAATTGAGTTTTAAATTTGAGAGAATTGGAGATAAATGCGAGAAAAGACGAACCCTAATATTTGGCGTGAAGATGTTACAGTATATAACAATGAGAACGGGAAGAACAAAACGAAGTAAATCCATCCAAAACGCAGATTGAACGTATGCAGATGAACAAAGTGAATCCGTGCATAATGCAAATTGAACGTGAACGTCGCAGATCGTAGAACAAATGATTAAACGTAGAGCAGAATAAATGGGAGATTCAACCCAAAGCCGATTAAACATAGATTCGCATATTGAATGAAGCCAAATTCAACAAATTGAACGTAGATGGAAAAGAATAACAAAGAAGAAGCTACAGCCGATTGAACACATATTGTGGATTACAACCGGATTAAACAAATTGAAAGTAGATGAAAAGAAATGATAAAGAAGGAGCTCGAGGGTACAAAGAACTTCAGAACAAATCCCTAATCATATTTAGATATTCATAAACATTAATTTATAAAATTCTTAATTCAAATAATATATTAAATTTATTAGAAGTAACTTAGAAAAATATCTATATTAACAAAAAAATTAAAGAAAATTATTATAAATAAATAACTATCTTTTATAATAATTTCCTATAAAAAATATAATAATTAATTATATTATAATATTTTATTAATAATAAAAATTATTTTAGATATCAATATAAAAAAATGATTAAATTAATTTATTTGGTGACTAATTATTTTTGGTTTCTAAATTAGTTACTATTTAATAATTTTCTTGTAATAACTATTTTTTGGTCTCTAAATTAGTTAATATTGTAATCAATTATTTTTGGTCTCTAAATTAGTTACTATTTAATGATTTTCTTGTATGCAAGAGGTCTCGTTAAGTTCTGATATTTAGTTAATTTCTTAATTGAACTAAGCTTTGAACCAAGCCCTACAGAGGACGATAGCTGGACCCTGCATGTAGACGGGTCGTCCAATACAAAGGAAAGTGGAGTAGGAGTAGTGCTAGAAGGGCCTAGAGATGTTTTAGTTGAGCAATCACTACACTTTGACTTCAAACACAACTAATAACGAACGAGTACGAGGCATTGATATTAGGACTTACTCACTCGGGACCTCGGAGCAAAGGTGATATGTACGAGTGACTTGCAAATCGCAGTCGGGCACATGACAGGAGAATTTCAAGTCAAAGACCCTTTGATGGAGTATTATTTTCATAAAGTGACCAATATGTTATCCTAGTTCAAGAGTGCGAAGATAGAGCACATTAAGTGAGAACAGAACGTCCGTGCACATTTGCTATCCAAACTGGCTAGCACCAAGAAGAAAAGTCATCATTACTCGGTTATCCAATAGACTCTCACTATGCCGAAGCCGAATGCATGACGGTTGCGGAGGACAACTTGTGGATGACACCCCTCGTATAGTATTTGAAGGAGGGTAAATGCACAGAAGAGGAAGAAACCATCAAACGAAGAAGTGCTCGCTGCACCATGATAGGGGACGACCTGTACAAGAGAAGTCATTCTCATCCTCAAAATGTGTGACAGATGTTCAAGCCGAATACATACTAGAAGAGTTACACCGAGGAGTATGCGACCATCATCACTCTTGAGGTTGCAACACGGGGTCCAGAGTCCTTAGGGCAAGATATTATTGGCCAACGATCTAAACCGAATGCGTGGAACATATCAAAAAGTGCCAAAAGTACCAAGAATTTGACAACATGCTTCATGCAAAACTAGAAGAATTGCATAGCATAATCTCCCCATGGTCGTTCACTCAGCGGGGAATGAATATTGTGGGACCTTTTCCCCTCGGATAGGGAAAACCAAGTTCTTATTAGTAGCGATTGACTACTTCACAAAATGGATTGAAGCAGAACTCTTAGCCACCATCATGACAAAAAAGATTCAAAAATTTGTTTGGAAAAGCATAGTCTGTCGCTTTGGCATCCCTCACCATCGTAACAGACAATGAATGACAATTTATCGACCAATGACTCCTCAAGTTTTATAAAGAACTTGGCATTCGCGCCACAACTAGCTTAGTTCAACACCCTCAAACAAACATGCAGGCCGAAGCGGTCAATAAGGTCATCTCGACTGAAATGAAAAATAGTCATTGCAAAAGAAAGATAGATTGAAGAGTTCCTTGAAGTTCTATGGACTTATTGCTACACCCTACAGTCATCAACACAAGAAAGCCCTTTTATCTTGACTTGTGGAACCAACCTAATGGTCCCAGTCGAAGTAGGGCGAGCCAAGCTTAAGAAGACAAATGTTCAATATAGAACTCAACAACCAAAGCCTAGGAGCAAGTCTGTATTTAATCTATGAGCTACGAGACAAAACACAAATCTGAGAAGCAACCACAAAAGGACGAGCAGTGAGGAGCTTCAATTGAAAGTAAAACAGAGAATCTTCTGCCTAGGAGATTTAGTTTGGATAAGAATGCAAAGTGAAGCCATAAAAAATGAAGGGAATTTCTTTCCAAATTAAGAAGGACCATTCAAAATTCAGAAAGTAGCAGGAAATAGAGCATACAGGCTCGAGTATTTGATAGGCAGAATCGCCCCAAACAAATGGAATGCTTCACATTTTAAGTATTATTTCAGTTGAATGATGTAATGATCACTATTTCCTCACTCGGTATTTTTTCTCCAAGGAGGGTTTCTGCCAAGAAGGTTTTAATGAGGCTCCAATAAAAGAACTTTTTTTCTTGAAAGCTTTGCTTTGCACATTTTATCTATCTTTAGAAGTTTTGCCCGAATACAAAACCGACATCTTGTCAGTCCGTAAAACGATTAAGGAAGAAGTCCCAGTCGACTACTTGTCAATATAAAACAAAATGAAAAGGTCCTAGTCGAGCTATTACATATATTTCAAAAATTGATACATCGCAGATATAATGTAACCATGCTTAGTCTTAGTAACACCTTTTTCATATGTTTAAGTTTTTTACTTATTACACAACAATTTTTCAAATATCTTTTAAGCCAAGTAGCACGCGTAATAAAACGGTAACATGCAAGATATTTTGGTAAAACTTAAAATTAAAAGTGTCATTAAAATTGTGACAACAAAATAAAAAGCTCAATCTATTAAATAAAAGAACCAGGCACAAATACACATCAGTGAGAGATTGAACTTTACAAAAATCAAAAACACAAAAAAATAGTAAAATCTACAACCAACTACTTTTCGTCCCAACTGGAGGGTCATCACCTGCTTCAACATTGGTGGTAGGGATATCGTCGATTGCAACTAATCGGCCATCATAGAGATCCTTACCAACATCAAGTTTATTTTCAGAAGGCACATCATATAGTAGAACGACTTGGCGCATAACTTGATTGAAGCACTAAAAGAGGGCAGTCATAACATAGTCTTTGAGCTCGTTCAAGTCAATCTCCATTTGTTTAATCTCTGAGACCGCCTCGTTATGAGCCGAAGTAGCCTTAGCTAAGGATTGTTCCAACCTCAAGTGCTCATAAGCCTAAGCCAGTGCCTACTCCCCCAGTTCTTTACACTTGGCCTTGAGCGCATCCCTCTTGGCCTCTAGCTTCTTCATTTGGTCACTTGGACCAAATTGCCATCTAATGCAGCCTTCCGATTCTTAGCGGAAACTGCCAACTCCTACTTCAATCTCATGATTTCAATGGCTGATCCCTTGGCTACCTCATTGCGTAAAATTTTGGAAAAGGCTAAGGCACGACTTTGCTTTTCTTAACAGGCAGTTGCTATCTCATCAGTGGAAGCCAAATTCATGGCTCCTCTCTCGGCTGGAAATGGGAGAAGCTTACTCCTTTAAAAAGAGTCAAATCCCAGGCGAAGAGTTGGCTTGTAGAGCTTGTCCCCTCATTCGAAGTAGCATGACGAGATCTCTTCTACGAGTGGTGAGGAGAAGAATATTTCTTACGGCATTATTTTCTCCTGCTTTTCTTATCAACAACTGGGGTATGAGGCGACATCCATGAAAGGGGGTCAGTGTGAGAGCCCTTGTTGGTTGGGAGGTCTCGACATTGCCCATCTCATTCTCGGCCTGAGTTGCCCTTTCAAGACGAATCTTCTTTAGTCGCTCTAAGAAGTTCAGACCTTGTTGAGTCATCACACTTGAAAAGCAACAAAAGACTTAGTTAAGTTATAAAAACAAAGTTACAAAAATATTACCCTTCAAGTCAACCCATCAATGAGTAGAAAGGTAAATCTTAAGAATTTTGTGGATGGGAAGCTTCCTCGGAAACTGATCCAAGATGTCAAAAATCTTGTTGTCATCCTCGATCATGTATGACCTCAGTCAAGAGGGGTACTGGACAAGATTTTGCGCTCAATAAAGAGGAAACTTAGGAGTATCCTCATTAAAAAAATGGTGTTAGCCAGCAGGCTCAATCGATACTTTAAAAAATACATCTTTAAAATATTTGTAAGAAGAGGTGAAAGGAGAAAACAAAATGGCCCCGAGTTGACTTATTAACGATGACCACTTAACCTAATCTGAAGGGTGACTTCTATAGTAATAAAAAATACATGAGGGGCGAGGTTAAGGCAAAACATTTCAACCAAAAGACAAAATGCTTTGAGTGGCGCCCAAGATTTCGGGTGAAGCTGAGTGAGAGTCACATTTAGAGTGCGAAGAACACCCATGGTGAACTTGTCAAAGGGAATGCGAATATGAGAGTCAGTGCAAAGGCATGCGTACATGAAAAAGAAATCAGTATCATAACCCTCTCAACGATGAAAAACGTTATCAATGGCAATACAACACTCTAGGGTATGCTCACCCTCGACTGTCCTATCAGAGAGCATGTTCACATTAGCTGCGTAAGATTCAACCATGGACGACCACCTATATTTGGAAAATTGGCAAGTTACATGGGAACTTGCCTTCTTATACCCTGTCCTACACGAGAACCTCAATGATCTCAGCCGCCAGGTCCTCAACTATAGCCGAATGATCCACCCTAACCAATTGAACCTCTGAGCCTGAGGTACTCCCACCTATACCAACTGATTTGATAGACTCGCTAGAAGAAATGCTACCCGAAGACTTAATAAAGCTAGACAAAGAATATATGGTTACCTTGAGGAATGAACAGTCTACACCTAGCCACTACGAAAGCTCTTATATGTCGAATATCAGACAAAATTTCAGAAGGGAAGTGGGGACCAAAGGTGACCTAAACCCCTATTTATAGAAATCCGAATGTGACAAAAGACTCTTTGTCTCCCGACCGTTGGATACAAGGGGCACAAATATCTATGCCAATGCTTACATTAGCCCTAAGGCAACCTTTCATGTCCTAATGCCTCCTCATGGCACCAACTCGCCATTGGGCGAAGATAGAGCACTCATTACCAAGGAGTCAACGACCTATCAAAGTAAATGTGTTAAACTAGGACCATTATCTTAAAAGTGATCTCATCCTTGAAACTTAAATCTCTCGAAGACATGCTTCTTTGAGATTGGGGGCAAGTGTATCGGGTGGACAAGAATCGGTTATGGACGAAACCCTCCTAGTGATGGATGGGAACATCTCGATTTTGAACGATTCATGTGCGGTTTAAAATGAAACCAAACACTCTAGAGTTAACCTCGAAGGAATCAAACCTAAGAGCACTATCACATCAAATATTTTGTCATTCTGACAGTAATGATTCAAGTTTGAGCAAAGTCATTCAGTCATATCATTACTACAATACTTTTAAAACACTATAAATAGGATATTCAATTTAAAAAAGAAGGTATTTTTTCATACCATTGTAATAGCTATCACTCTAACTCTTGTATACTTACTTTGGCATGAAAGACTCTTTTACAGGGACCCCTCCTACTTATGGAACAGAAAAATGAAAAGTAGTATTAGGAGAGCTACCAATAATTATTCAAGACTGAAATACCCGATATCAGAACTAGTCAATCGAATACCCTCTTAAATTATGTAAGAAAATAAATATTTTAAATATATATCTATATAATGTAATAATCATAATTATTAATAGAATATTATCTTCTAAAATCAATTGTCCATTATAATATGATTATATATCGAAATTTTAATGTGACAATACATCTTATAATAAAAAAATTCATTATATTTTAACTATTCATTAATTTTTATAATATTTAAAATCTCGGTTGAAAGAGATCTATTGATCTATCTTTTAGATAAGAGTTTGGCTACCCATGTGGGGTAATATACATTGAGACACTTAAAGAAAATGTTAGTTTATTAAATACTGAATTTGAAGAAAAAGTTATGGACCCAGAACGTATTTAAGAAAGAAAAAAGGCTGCAATGGGTACCACAAGCCTTAATTAATTGGATGGTTTAGACGAACCTTCAAAGGAGTACATTTGGAGCATAAAAGCTTATCCTTCATTTGACCTTCGTACAAGGTGTCGCTCTTAGAAGAAGGCTATGTCACGAACACTATGAGGTGGAATTCAGGTAGATGCTAAGGGGAACAACGAAGTCAATTGCCCATGCATGTATAGAAAGGGACCATTACTTGATGGAAAATTTGTGGTAGTACACGTGAGAAAGCATGCAACTTGGAAATTGAGGGAAGACTGAAGGATACAAATATATTATGTTGTGACGTATATCTGATGTCCCTCATCTTTTTCTCTCTGATTTCCGATTATTTGTCTCTCTATCGACCCTTTGAGTCTGTGGTTTTGCCGTCTGTTATTTTAGTTATATGACAACACAATCTTACTTGTTCAGAATTGTTTGTATTGCAAGAGGAGAAAAAGCTTTTGAGACATACAAATAATGAGTAAATGCATTCTATCAATCTTATTAATATTACATCCAATTTAAATCTTAAAACAATAATTTTATAAATCTTTTAATTTAAAATTTCAAAATAATAAATTTATGTTTTATTTATATATTTTGAGACGACATGCATCAACTAGAAAAAAAATAGAGATAATATTATTTTTTTATTACGTGTCAGAAGGGTGTAGGAAATTGAAGGTACCATGAAAACTTTCCAATCTTTTATACATTTAATATTTTTACTTAATGTAAATACCTCCAAGTGGCATACTGCAAATCTATTCTTGAGGTGACTCATTTTATTTTTCTACTTAAATATTTTATTTTTTATTTTTTGAGGTTGCACATTTCTTTTATTTTTACAGATTTAAATTTTTCTTTTCACTGGTCCCCTTTTCCGCTCAGTTATGACTGTTTTGTTTGGTACCGTGTGGACTCTAAACTCTCACCACGCTCTCTCTCTCTTCAAATCAATGCTCTGTTCCTCATCCAATTGCTTTCCAAACTTTTTCTTCAGTTTTATTCACACATTTTAAGAGATGAATTTGAGTCAAATATCTTTTTGTCAGGGATGACCACAGTACATGGAAGGTGTTCCCATATGATATAACTTGGGGAACTAGCTTAACCAACTTTTATATTAATCTAATCAAAATCTATAACTTCGTTAAACAATATTTCTGATATTGATAAATATAAAATTTTGTACTTTTAACTTCTTTTTTTAACACAAAAGCATCATATTTGCACTACTATCATGTATCTACCCTAACTCATTTAAAATTATAATGACTCTCCAATACCATTACCATAATAACAAAAGTGGTCTGCTCACTGTTGGTTAAAAGTCAAAAGTAAGGCATTTTTCGGTGCCTAATTTTTCGGTGCCTACTTTGTTGAAAATTTGGGTTGCACAGTACCCATATTCTTCTTATAAATACCAAAGCCATTCACCCAGTTTA
>Ga0209700_104404_pt1 | contig 25422 bp, 27 predicted proteins | sample SiratroredBW_FD_187528 | JGI IMG/M metagenome (GOLD analysis project Ga0209700, IMG submission 187528) | Root nodule microbial communities of legume samples collected from California, USA - Siratro red BW (SPAdes) (version 2) | ecosystem: Host-associated > Plants > Roots > Nodule | place: USA...
AAAATTCATGATAAATAAATACTTTAAACGTATAGGCATACAATTTAAATATATAATATATAAATATTTTAAATAAATAAATTTTATTTTATATTTATGGCACATAATTTATATTGTGGTACAAAGTTATGCTTGATTACTGATACCTTTTAAATATTAAAATTTGAATTTAAGAAAATAATAAATCAAAAGAAATAAAATGTTAGGATAAATCTCTAAAAACATTTTGTAGGTTTTTTCATTCTTAAAAGGCATACTGTAAAACAAAATTGATTTATAATTATTATATATAATTATGAAAGGTTGCAGAGGCTATTTGTCAATTTTTCATTGCTCCCCATCACTTCCATTCCTTTGTGATGTAGATAATATCATTGAACCACCAAACTCTACACTGTTACAACCTTATCTTACTATCTCACCTGCTCTATTTTCATCCCTTTTCACCTTATCTTACTTATTGTCTCACCTGCTCCATTTTCATCCCTTTTCATGCAAACAGTTTTTTTATTTCTTAAGTGTTTCGGTTAATCACCCATTTTCAAACAATAAAGAACTACAAATTAAGAGATCCAACTGCAGATTATGATAAAAGGGTATGATGAAAACAATCATGTTATCTCATGCAAAAATCAGAAGGTTTGACGAAGAATGCATTTCACAGTATTCAAAGTTAAACCACTTCTATAGTCCAAATGACACAAAAATAACTTAATAAATACAACACTCATCAACAACCAGATAAAAGGGTATGATGAAAACAATCATGTTATCTCATGCAAAAATCAGAAGGTTTGACGAAGATTGCATTTCATAGTATTCATAGTTAAACCACTTCTATAGTCCAAATGATACAAAAATAACTTAATAAATACAACACTCATCAACAACTTGGAAAGCTTCACATACCTTTCCGATCAAAGGAGCAACATTATAACCACCACTTGTCATAAAATCCACAGTAGAATCATTCCACCAAGGCAATAAACAATGCAATCGGCCCACCTATGCAAAACATATGAAGACTGTTACCATTATTCATTCTTCTACATTCAAAATCACAAAGTACAAGAAGCTCATTGTGTGAAGGAACTTCTGTATTATCCTTGGACATTCATGAGATACCTTGACAAGAGGATAACTATTGAGATGATATGTAATTCTCCTGTGAGATATTTCCAAAACATGAAAATTTATCTTGTTTCATTTAAATGAAAGAGTTTTCTTGATTATTAAAAGTGAATGGTTTTCTTGATTCATTTAAGATAAAGAATTGTCTTTTCTAGTTTCAAACCAATGGTTATAAATACATATGCTTCATACGACTTAGTTGTAAACATCATTTGAATCTAGGAACATGTTGAGATTTTTTAGTTAGAATAATTACTTTTAGAAAAAGAGAAGATATGTTACACAGAGGAGCTTGTTAAACTTTTATTCTTAGTACAAAGTGCTTGACCATTTGATACTGAGTTATCCAAAAGTAAAGTGCTGATAAAAAAATCTAAAAGTAAAGTGCCAAATGCCCACTGTGAAGCAAAGAATGCACAGAAAACATGTACACCAGGTTACACTAATAAAACAGTAGTTCTAGAATCAAGCAACTCACATTAGTCCAATCAAGGCTAGTGCTGAAGGAAATGCTTGTAAAGGTCAAATAGGTGGCATATAAGCGTAATGGAAAGCTCTTCAATAAATTAACCTGATCCAAAAGAACCCAATGGTGAATTGTAACTTCAGTAATTAAAATCCTTAACTTCAACCGATTTAAACCAAAATGAAGAAACAGAGATGCCATTTTCAAAAGTTAAATGTCATATTAAGAAACTTTATATCACAAAGAGCCAAAAGTAACAAGCAGAAAATTTGGTTGATGAACATTTTACATAATTGAATGTACAAATGAACTTTTTCAATAAGGGAAACACACTATAGAGAGAGATGGAATTTGGTTTGTTCTTTTTCTATTAATCTCTATCATAAATAATATACTAAGTTGGAGAGATATTCACCCCAGCATAGGCTACTGCTCTGGGCAAAGTTGTCAACTTTCCAGTTCCCTCTGCATATACACTAGCACCAATCAGAACAAGCTTCTCCACCTGAAAATATGAACTGCAAATAAATGATGACCACACCAGAATCATTTGATGAAGAACTCTTTTGCAAACTGGTTCAAAAATTAAATTATTGAATTGCACATACAGCTTCAGGATAATTCACCGCAAAGTCAAGGTATCTTTAAGAACTTAGATGAGTTCAGTTCCAAAATTCACATGTCAATACGCATAATACGTTTAAATAGATTTTGTTTACATATTACTCACTAATGAAGTCTCAAATCAAAACGAGAAATCCAAGAAAAATCAAAACAAGCATACATTTAGGGTTAATCGAAGAGAAATAGTAAAGGAAGAAGAGAATGAAGATGTACCGGAAGGAACAGTGAGAGTGTGGCACCGATGGACAGTGGCACGACGGTTGCGGTCGGCCAGGCGAGGTGACGACAACCAATATTTGGTTACGGCAGCGGCGGCGGTGCCTGCGGGAACAACCGGTGAGTTTAGGTCGGACCAAGGCAGCGGCGACGGTGCTTGCTGGGGCAACTAGTGAGTTTAGGTTAGAACAAAGCAGCGGCGGTGGTGCTTTGCATTGAAGGCAGCGGCGGTGGTGCTTTGTAGTGAAGGCAGCGGCAATTTGGGCTGAGAAAGTGACGGTGGAGGTCGGACTCGCCGTTGCAATGCTTGATGGTGGTCTCCGGTGGTGACAATTTGGGACTGTGAGGGTTTTGGAAACACTAGGTTTGGAGGGAAGGTTTGGAGAGAATGTAAAAAAGTTGAATAAAATGTAAAAAAATGAAAAAAGAAATCCAATCTACGGTAGGTTGGGAGGGAATGTTTGGAGGGAGTGGGATTTGTGAGTAAAAATGTAAAAAAAGTGGAATAAAATATTTATAAGTGAAAAATGAAAATCATATGTATTATTTTTAAATTGGTATATAATGTGTTTTTATATACGAAATTAAATCCGTAGGTAAATATTCGTATTTAAAGTATATTTTACATACGAATTGATATTTGTAGGTAATATTTTGTATATAATGGCTATTTTATATACAGATTTACATCTGTATGTAATATTCTATATGTAATGGTTTATTTTATATACGGATTTACATCTGTATGTAATATTCTGTATGTAATTTGCAATTTTTTTGTAGTGAGAGAATATGTTGCCTCTTAAGTTCTTTCACAACAAATTCTTCCTTGGTTTTCTTAAGATTATTATTCTTCAATTCCCTTCACATATTTGAACTCAATCAAACAAACGTCAATCAAATTCAATAGAATTTTATTAGCAAAGCTAGCGTCTACTAATTTATTCAATAGCTCACCTCATCTCCAAGCGTCTACTCAATGAGATGTATATCTTTTTCTTCTTAACTAAGCGTACAAAAAATTAATTAAGACTAAGTGAATTAACCAAGAACTTCAATTAAAGGAAAAACAATTGAATTCTCAACAAGTGTTAAAAAACAATTACTTTTTCCAAAAACATAGAATTCAAAAAGACAAATAATAGAGAACTAAGAGAATGTAAAGAACAAAACTTTATTAAATAGAAACCTCAGAATTCATGTGATATAACAAGAGAATCAACCCAAAAGAGTTTAGCCTTTCATGAAAAAAGTACAAGAATTACAAAAGAAAATAAAACTGGAGTTTTTGCTATGGAACACTATGTCTTTCATGCCTTTTCCAACATCTATTTATAATCTCCTTTTCTTCAAGAAATTAACTCAGATTTAATTCTTAGATATTGTCCTTGCAATTATCAAAAGTTTCTTCATGTGCCAAAGATTAATTTTGTAAATATCTTCTTTCCATAAACCCTATGCATCGCTTGATCCACCCGATCCACTTGTCATTAAACCTTATTTTCTTCATCATGTATACTAAGAATCTTCATCTCATTGTGAGATATCTTTTTAAAGTCAATCTTCATGATAATACATCTCTAATTTTTCTTTTTAATCTCTTCCAATATCTCTCTTGCTACAAGGACTCCCTTAACCAAACCTCTCCTCTCCAAAAATCACTTTGTTTCTTGTTAATGAGTTTTGGTAACACCGATTTCAGTCTTCTTGATAACACTTTTGCAAATACCTTATAAAGTCTACGTACTAATGATATGGGTTTATAGTCATATGCTCGACAACTTTCGTAATCAATGTTATAAATGAAGCATTCGTCCCTTTTGTCCACCTTTCTATGGCATTGAAATCTTTCATTGCCTTCATGATATCCTTCTTCATCACCTCCAGAAAATCTTTTATAAATCTGTAATTAAGTCAATTCGGTCTTGGACTTTTGGATCCTTGACATTCCCATACTGCTTCCCTGACTTTTTTTTCCTCAAAAGATTTTGTGATATAGCTTCTCTTTTATTGTTGGAGAGATGGAAATAGGATTCCACCCAACCCCATCTGCATTTCCTATAGTTCTCCTTGAATTTATCTTGAAAGAGGTTGGTAATACACCCCTTAATTATGTTTGTGTCCTCCTCCTAAACCTCTCTCTCATCAGTCCCCTTATTCCATTCTTCTGCCTTCTTTAGTTCGTTAAGGAATGGAAATATTTATTATTTACATCCCCAAAGCTATTCATCTTACCCTAGATTTTTGTTTGTCTATGCCTTCCTATTTAAGACACTTGCCATACCACTTTAGCAAACAAGCCTTGTTTTATTCTTTCTCCCATCTTCATCTAGCCTCTCTTCATCATCCTGTATATCTAGTTCTTTAATTGTTTCTATGATCCTTCTACATATATGGCTATGTCACACCTTTAGATTCACCTTTTAGTTTCTTCAGTTTTTCCTTCATAACATATATTCCATTTCCACTTACTTGATATTCACTCCACTTTTATTTCACTACCCCTTTAAATTCTTTGATAGCTAACCAATTGTCTAAGACTTTTGGTTTTGATAGCTAACCAATTGTCTAAGACTTTGATAGCTAACCAATTTCCTAAAATCTGAATTTAGATTTTGAGTCCTGAGTTAAAGGAAATCATTTGATCTCAATTATTATGAAATTTCAGGTATGGAAGAATGAAAAAAATGAGAGATTGGAAGATTCATGAAGAAAATAACTAAAAAGCTGAAAGTGAAGACTCGCCCAAGCGAGAATGGCTCGCCTGAGCGAGAATGGTCGAGAGAGCACCTTGAAATTTCGTCTAAGCGAGGTGTGTCTCACCCGGGTGAAATACCTTTTTAATAGAATATGGATTTGTTTGCCTGTGTGAAATTGGACAGGCCCAAGCGAAAAGTCACTTAACCTAGCCCAGAAACGAGTTTAAAAGGGCGATTTTAGGTTTTCTGAGTAGAGCGGAATCTGAAGGAACGAGAGCAGCCGTCAAGGACGAAAGCAATTCAAAAATTGTTCTTCTTCTCTGGCAATCGTCCTTTCCTTGGCTTGTAATGGCTACCATGAGTAGTTAATTCTTCATCTTTGGGATTGAATGTAATCTTTTGAACTCATTTGTATTTTGGTTATATTTATATATAATATTCAGTTTCTACTCAATTGGTATTTTCATCTTGCGCTTATATGCTAGGTTCTATCTTATCAATAGAGTCTCGATTTTGAATCTTGAATTTAACTAGGAAGTATTTTTAAGTTTCTGACCTGGATGAAAATACTCAATATTGGAATACTAGGAATATGTTTCAATGTATTGATTGCGAATAATATTTGTTTTTAATGCTGGGTAATTTACTAAATAGCTGAGAAATCAGTGTTTGAGAAATTTCCTTGTGAATTTCATGTCAGAGGAATCAGTGTGAATGATATTTATATGTGCATCAATAGTGAGTAGCTATGAATATTGTATGTTTTTATCAAACCCAAAATATGAATGAGGAGGATAGATGAAGGTCAATCCCAGAGTTCTTCTAGATCTTTTAAACTACTTCTGATACTCGTTAATTTATTTTGCAATTGCTCTTTTATGTTTGTATGTTATTTCAACCAAATCATCATCAAATCATCCTTAAAATTTTATTTGCTTAGTGAGTATTGAAAACTGAAATTTTTAAGCAAAATTGTTCTCTGTGGGATTAACATTCGTACTTTAAAAATCTATATTACTTTTGACTCGGTACACTTGCCGAAAAAGGTCAACACATTCCCAAGACACATCTTGTCAATTCTACTTGTAGATGTACCATTTGGCTAATACCATGTGAATTTCTCCCTGACCAATTGGTAAGTTTACAATCCCTATATTCTTCAAGAACTCATTAAACACCTTGATGTCCTTCTTGTTTTGTCCTTTCGCTCCATGTCTTTCCTTTCCTTTCCATTTCTGATTGAGTTGAAATCTCCATCCATGCCCTAGCCAGTTATTGTATCATTCTCTCTAAGTTGTACAAGCTCCTTCCGCACTACAATTTTTTTACGCTACATGGTGCATAAACATTAATCATCACACACGATGTTTCTTTTCTCCCTCACCTTCCTTTTATTCCTACGAAGTCTTACCCTACCATGCCATTATCTCACTTAAACATGTCCTTTCTCGAAATGCATAGAATTCTCCCACTTTATTATTTGTTAGTTTGAACATTACTTTGATCTACCTATCATCCCAAATATTATAACAATACAATTTTCTAAATGTGTTATCTCGACTTTGGTTTCCTAAATGCACAATATCTCTATCACTTCCTTCTTTATGCGCTGCCTCAAATAATTTCATTTTGTTTGCCCCCTAAGCCATTATGTCTATGTTTAAAATCTTGATACTTAACCTTGTTTTCTGCCTTCTCAACCTTCCTGCTTCCTTTCCTATGTGGTTCTCATATCGAACCTCTAGCTATTTTAAAACTATATCTCTTGAATTTGAGATTAATTATCAAGATCTTGAAATTGATATCAATGGTAAAATTGAAACTATTCTAGCTTGAGTTAATCTATGTTATTGCTGATAATTATTTAGAAAGTTGAAGTTCCATGTTATTTGACAATTCTTTTATTGATTTAGTGGTTCTAGATTTTTTGGCTTCACAGAAAATTCTTCACTTTGTGTATGAATGCTTCTTATTTACTTTTGGGTAGGAGGGGTGTATTATTCAACATCCATCCTGAAATTCGGATAGAAGTACCACAACATCAATAGTGCGAATTTTCCAAATAAATGATCTAAACAATTGATTTATATTCGTCAAATTTGGAGGGGATGAGATTCCCTTAAAAACTTGGAGTTGACTAAATTGTGCTAGTGAGTATGAACAAGGGAACATCACCCATGCCCCTTCATTACTGTCTTCAATTGAATATTAACACTTTCTTAAATTTAACATTTCCTCATTAAAGAAGAGCAGTTGGATCTCTCTTATCACGAGGGATGGAGGTTCATAATTTTGGTGTAGCCTACATTATTATGTAGCCACACTAAATACTTCTGCTACCTAAGGAAGTTGAATCCCATTATTTATTAATGATCTCTGAATTCTAGCTTTTTCTAAGTAATATTAATGCATTAAGAAATGGGAAAATTTGGAATAATGAATTGTGTACGCGACAATGTAGGGCCAATGTTGACCACGTGGCAGACAACATCACTAACCCCTTTCTTCCAAGGTAGGTCCCAATCCCTTATGAGCTTCAAGCCTTTCATATTACCCCACCATCATGTCACATGGGACCATCATCGCCACCCATTTTCCTCTTTCATTTATTACCTTAACCTTAGTCACAAACAAAACGATATTTAATTATCAGCACATTGATTTTCATCACAAATAAACTGTTCTACAATTGAAGGGTATAGTACTTGTAATGGTTAGGATAGTTTAGTCCGATGCAAATGCTATAATTTAATCATGTTTTAGTTAGAATGTTTTGGTTTAACAGCAAACAAAGTCAAGGGTTCACAATCAAGTCCCTCAAGTCAAGGGTATCATAATTGGGCTTAATGCATGCATTACCTAGTCACCTTCCTATATCACACCTTTTTTATTATCATGAACTATTTGACCTGAATTGTGTATATGATAAGATGTAAGAACTCCTTAAAGAAAAAAATGCATGACTGAATACCCAAACGAAAAATGAAAAGAATGATGACTGGATCAAATGTCATGTTCTAATGGGAAGTAAAATATCACAATTGAGTCCATTATTAAGGGCTGTTCACTACAGTTAACAAGACACCACCTCCAACATGATACCAACTCCTTATCTTCTCTAGCTATTATATATTCATCTTCCCCAAGAATGTAAAATAAATTTTGTAGAGTAATGCAACAAGATCATGCACACTATACAGCACCGTCCCTATTTTCTGGTAACAAAGTCTTGGTTTGCCAAATGGCCTGCATCTAACCTAGCTAATACCTAGCTTTAGCACTATAGCATAGAAAAACCATGCAAAAAAAAAAAAAAAAAACAAAAAAAAAAAAAAAAAAAAAAAAAAACAAAACACATTCCCATTTTCCAACGAACCACTCCGTTTATTACTGCTCCCTACCTGCATGTATCTATCTGTGAACACTGTATCACTGTCACCGACTCAACAACGATATCCACTCCCCATACTGATATACTCTACAAAATAGAAAGTCAAAACCGTTCTTTTCTTCACACATGTATAACCCTGTTCCTATTATATTTACATGATTCTAACTAATTTATATTGCAAGTTAAGTATCAATAACTTTCTTTAATCTGAAACACCCTAATACACTCTTACTGTATAATCATTTCTCATACTCAAGTCAACTGTATTAAGCATATATAAAAGACATTGCCCAACACTAAATATGCATTTATGATACTATCAAAGGTGAACATTTCTCCACAGGTATATAAATCTTAGTTCAATTGTGTGACAGACTATTCTTTCTACACTTTGCCCTTCCTTACTCACATCATTTCTAATAAATCAACCTGATAATAATAAATAATAACAATAATAATTCAGACCTTCATAATGATATTATAATAAGAATGATAAAAAATGAAAGGAATAGAATATGAAAACTCCAGTTGGTCAACCTAACCTCTGTATCTGTCCACAGTCCATGCACCCGCTGCTCCAGTTGGGTCAACTTCCTGAACCTTCGGACCCACCTTCAGTATTCCCATCCTTTTAAATATCAAAACCAAACCACCAACGTTAATGTCTCAGAACCAAAACCGCATTCTCTATACCCAAAGCAACAACCATGGAAGAACCCACATTGTTGTTCCCCGACACAGACCTGGATCTCAGTTTTACCAGCACCACCACCGACCGCACCAGCGCCCGAACCAGCCTCGCTAGAACAAGCAGCCTCACACTCAGTTTCAACGATCGTATCTCCACCGTCGAGACCAGCATCTCCGTCGTCAACCGTCGCCCCCACCGGAGCTCCGACCCCCACTGGTCCGCCATCCAGGCCGCCACCATGCTCTCCTCCGACGGCCGCCTCCACCTCCGCCATCTTAAGCTCCTCCGCCACCTCGGCTCCGGCAACCTCGGCCGCGTATTCCTCTGCCGCCTCCGCGACTACGACGGCGCCAACTTCGCCCTCAAAGTCGTCGACAAAGACCTCCTCACCCCCAAAAAACTCTCCCACGCGGAAACCGAAGCCGAAATCCTCCACGCGCTCGACCATCCCTTCCTCCCCACGCTCTACGCGCGCATCGATGTCTCCCACTACACGTGCCTCCTCATGGACTACTGCCCCGCCGGCGACCTCCACGCCCTCCTCCGCAAACAGCCCCACCACCGCCTTCCCCTCTCGGTAGCGCGTTTCTTCGCCGCCGAGGTCCTCGTCGCCCTCGAGTACCTCCACGCGCTCGGAATCGTCTATCGCGACCTCAAACCCGAGAACGTTCTCTTGCGCGAAGACGGCCACGTCATGCTCTCGGATTTCGACCTCTGCTTTAAATCCGACGTGGAACCCACCCTCACTCTCCGGACCCACAGCGAACCCCGTTGTGTGGGTCCCACCAACGGTTGCTTCAGTTATAACCGTCGCCCCTACAAACAACACCAGCAAACGTTCCTCGCGGAGTTCGTTGCGGAACCCGTGACGGCGTTTTCACGGTCGTGCGTGGGGACGCACGAGTACCTCGCGCCCGAGCTCGTTTCGGGTAACGGTCATGGTAACGGCGTGGATTGGTGGGCTTTTGGGGTTTTCGTTTACGAGTTGCTGTACGGGACAACGCCGTTTAAGGGGTGCAACAAGGAGGGCACGCTGCGCAACATAGCGTCGTGCAAGGACGTGAGATTCGTCCACGTGTCGGAACGAGAAGAGCCTGGGATGGCTGAGGCTAGGGATTTGATTGAGAAGCTGTTGGTGAAGGATCCAAGGAGGAGGCTAGGGTGCGCCAAGGGTGCCACTGATGTTAAACGACACCCGTTTTTTGATGGAATTAAGTGGCCGTTGATTCGAACTTACCGGCCACCGGAAGTAAAGGGCTTGGTGAGAAGGGACAAGTCGCACGTGAGTGGTCACGTGAGTTGCAAGAAGAAGCAGTGGTCGTGGAAGAGACTTGCCCATGTCCTTAGGAAATATAATTTGATTTCAAACTATAGTAATAATAATAACAACAATTATTATCACTATGTTGATGATAGTTATAAGGTTAATTAATTTGGGTGGATAGACATTAGAAGAAGATAGTGTGACCATACTTTCCAATTTTGGGTGTGCAGTGAGTGAGTGTAGTTTTTCGTGACACAGGTTTGCTGTTGTACATGAATTTCATACGATATACATTGATTTCTTTGCCTTCATTTTTTCCCCTTCAATTTTGGCTTTTTCACCAATAACTTCTGTTACACACTCTTATTCTTCGTTTTTTTTTTTCCACCCTTCAACTTTAACTGTTTCACGAATTATATTTGTAATTGCTTAATCCAGGTACTTCGTATTTTGATCATAAATCCGTTCTTATAACGTTATGATTAATGGCCATTTCTACATGTTTTCCATATGGAATTTGATGCTTTAATTATTCTTTTATTTTTAAAACAATTTATGATAAACACTAAGCATTCTAATTTCGGAATTTAAACATCTCTAATTGAGTATTGAAAGAAAAAACTTTACGCCAATAGAATATCAACAATAACTGAATGAAAGTTCATTTATAAATGAAGCTTAAATTATTGAGAAATATATGGAAAATAAAAACATAGTGTAAAATGTTGGCCAAAATGGTCTGAAAGTGTTTTCAATATGTGCAACCTTAAAATAAGATGTGAATTCTTTTATTGATTTATTATAATTGATATTATACATTACAAGAAAATTATTAAATAGTAACTAATTTGTAGACAAAAAAAAATAATTAGTTACTATATTAACTAATTTAAAGACTAAAAATAATTACTATAAAAAAAATTATTAAATAGTAATTAATTTAGAAACAAAAAATAATTAGTCACTAAATAGACATTTTTTATAAATTAAAAATTAATTGATTTTTAAAATAATTTTTATTATTAATAAAAATTATGATATAATTAATTATTATATTTTTTATAAATAAATAAAAGATAGTTACTTATTTATAAATAATTTTTTTTAATTTTTTGTTCAGATATAATTAGAAATATTTTTGTAAGTTACTTCTAATAAATTTAAAATGTTATTTGAATTAAAAAATTATAAATTAATTTTTATGATTATGTAAATATGTTGAGGGATCTGTTCTTAAGTTCTTTGTATCCTCTTCTCTTCTTTGCCATTTTTTTCCATCTAGGTTCAATTTGTTCAATTCGACTTCTACGAATAATCTGCGTTTAATTGGCTCTAGCTTCTTCTTTGTCAATTTTTTTTTTTTTTATTTATGTTGAATTTGTCTAGTGTCAAGCTTGTGCACTAGCACCAACGCTCACCGACGTCGTCCGAGGGTTTTGACTTCGTCGTTCTGTTCTCGTAGTGCCAATTCCTCACCTCGTTCGACCTCTCTTCGTTCTACCACTGGCCGGAGGACCTTCCGCAGTCCGCTCGACCTCTCTTCATTCTACCACTGGCCGGAGGACCTTCCGCTGGTGCTGGCGGCCAACCCTGACACTATTGCCTCGCTCCATCGCCTCAACCTCTTGACAACCTCCTTCACAAAGGGTTTCAAGTCTCATCAAATCGAATCTATCCCCGCATCGTGTCCTAACCTGGAGCACTTTCTCGTGCCCTACAACTTCGATCCGAGATATATAAGGTTCATTGGGGGCGACACACTATTGGCTATTGCATCCAATTGCCCCAAGCCTCGCTGCTTCACTTGGCCGATACGTCCTCATTTTCAAATCACAGAGAAGACGAGGGTTTCGAGGGAGAAGAAGGTAGGGTTAGCATCAAAAGTAATCATACTCTGCTAGTCTTATGACCTTGTTCTCTAGACTTCCTCTTTTGGAAGAGTTGGACTTCCTCTCTTATTAACACAACAATATAGTTAATACAATGTCTTTGTTTTCTTCTTGCTTCTAACCTCATTCATTAATGGCTCATCATAACTTATCAGGTTTTGTTACCTTTCTTCCCTCACTCTTTTTCTCTGCCCATATTCTTTTTATGTTCTTGGATTGCAATTATTAATATTTTGTTGCTTATTTATTTGTGTGGCTTTTTTGTTATGCAGGATTAGTGTTATGCAACTTTTGGAATGTTATAGTTGTTATTGTAGCTTGGATTAATTAAGGGTGAAAGTGAGTTTAGGTATTTTGAATATTTACTTATGTTATTATATAACTCAAATTACAAATCTTACATATCATGCATGTTATATCGGGCTTTTAGGTAACTTTTTAATGCTAAAACTTTTGAGGCATCATTACATGCTAATGCTTGACATTAACTAAGACGCTGGGTGGTGAAACATCAAATACTATATTTTCACCCTCATAACAGGGAACAAGTTCATAACTCCTTGTATGTTGATAAAAAAAAGGTGCAACCACTAAATTAAGCAAAATAGGTTCTAGCATATGTAATAGCAATTTTCAAGAACAGCAAGATGATAAATTTTTCGAACTTCATCACTCCCAATATTTTTTGAATAGCAAGATGATAGCATATGCATAATAAAGTCTACTTCTTAAAAATGTTTGAACTTCAAGTTCATTTCTCAGTTCTCACAATTTGTTATGACAATCAAAGTATATCTGCCTTGACTCAATTTGTTCTCTCTACCTATGTACCAAGCAATCACATGTAGTTTGATATCTTTTTTATTAGGAAAAGTACTTGTCATGTCTTCTATAGTTGTTTGTATTTTCTCATGTTCAAGCTGCAGGCATTCTAACAGCCTTTGTCTTCTGTGAAATACTTGACAAGGTCAAAGTTGCTCCATGTTTCAGATCAGATCATTAACTTGAGGAGGGAGTGATAGTGTATAGAATATTTTCAGTGGTTATCATTTTATCATCTTTTGTAAGTAACTAACTGGCTAACTACAATGAGTTATTTTGAATTGTCAGTTAGTTACATGAGAGCATTAGTAAGACTTTATGTAAGTACATGTATATGTACTTCAATGAGTAATACAAATTCATTTCTAGTTGACGTCAACCTTCCGCTTTAAGTATCTTCTAGTTTCTTCAAATAATCTCTAACTAATTTTTGCAAGGTCCATGAGAGCTTTTGAAAAATAAGCAATTATTTATCTAAATTAATTTAATACCATGGATGAGGAGAATGTGTGTGGGTTTGGGTGCTTAGTGATTATAATAAAAATGACACTAAACCTTGAAATTGCTACCATCACAAATGCATTTATTAATCAGCTGTAAGTTCTTTCCAAGTTTCAGTTTTCAAATTGTAGTGGAACATCACTGATCCTTCATTGACTTATTCGTTTGTTGATTCCAGTTGACTCCTAAAGAAGCCTTTCAAATGATTTCTCACAAGTTCCACGGTAAAGGACCTGGAAAAATGAAGCAAAAGAAGCGTATGAAGCAATATAAAGAAGAATTGAAGATGAAGCAAATGAAGAGTTTAGATACACCATTACTGTCTGTGGCGAGAATGAGGGAAGCTCAAGCCCGTTTGCAGACCCCCTATCTTGTTCTTAGTGGTCATGTTAAACTAGGGTATGTTTTTAATTTTATGCAAACTAATAATTCCTGAAGTTTTAATTTAAATTTGTGTATGAAATGAAATGAGAAACTTGGAGCATTTATCGTTTTGTGATTTACTGTTAAAGTCATTGTTGCAACGAGGGACAAGCATATGAAACTAGGATAAAGACCTTGATCCTTAACATAAAAGGTTTTCAAAACCAGTTGGTGCGGTCCATATAGTGATTGATAGGCTTTAATTACTAGTATATTTTCATATATTTTCATGCATATTTACATTGATTCTATTATTAAATTGGTTTTAATTTGGATTTTATTGTTTGTTATGATTTATTTTGTTACCTAATCAGTTTTATTGTGCAAAGAGCAAAATTTGTTGAGAATTAGGTTAAATCTGAAAAAAGAGAAAACAGAAACGTGAAATTAAAGGGAAGGAGTAGAGAGAAAGGCGTAAGTGACTTATTGCTCAAGCTAAGGATGTAGCCTGGGCTAAAACTCACTTAAAGGACTTGTCACGAGAAAGCCCTAATTTGAAGGCGTCAGTACTATTGAGACGCAAATCACGAGATAACGGTCGCGCGTTGACCTTAAAAAAAGAACGAAAAGCTATCAAAAGCCAGAGCTAGGTTAATAACACGGACTTATCATTGATCACTCATTGGAGACTCCTTGGAGCGCCGTTCTGAATCAAGAACCTTTCTTTTTCTTTTCTTTTGTATTTCATAGCTACCATGCGTAGCTAAACTCTCTTACTCTTGGGATTGAATGTAATTTCTCAACTTCAAATGCACTCTTAACGTTATTTTGATATCATTGAATTCAATTACCTTTGTTTTACGTTTTATTCACGTTTTTTTCTATCTGAGATTTCTTATTGTGATTGGAAAGCACTTTTCAAAATTGGAACCAAACGTCTAACGCATTGCATGTATAAGTTCAGGGATGGATTATAGTGCAGTGACTATTTAAAGCAACAACTCTTAATGTTAATTAATGTATTCTAGTAACTAGGGACAGAGCTAGGTATTTTAATTTAAGAAATTCAATGCTAGAGGAATCAGGTAGAATGACTTTTATTTGCACATATTGGTAAATAGAAAAGATGATATGAATATATAATTAAGAGTGTATGAGAAGGAGAGTGTTACAATTCAATCCCAAGGCCTTTATTCTCATTAATTTCACAAATTACATTATTAATTGCTTTATTTTTACACTCTCACAATCATTACAAATCCATTCATCTCACATATTTTTATTCATAATACTTTGATACATATGCAATATTCAATTATAAATTTCGTTCCCTGCGTATACGATACTCGACTTATTGTCTATATTACTTGCATACTCAGTATACTTGCTGAAAGGACGTATCAAGTTTTTGGCACCGTTGCCGGGAAATGGTGAAGAATTGGAAATTGAATTTTGTATTAACTATGTTGTGAATCAATGATCTTTTTGTGATCATTACAGTGGTTGATGCCTTTGAGAAATCAGGTGAAAGAAGGACAATTGCTCTTTGATCCAGATATCAACAAGATGTTGAGACAGCTTAGGCAAAGGAGAAAGTATGAGCAAAAGAGTCAGGTAGTAGAGAAGAGTTGTGGTGTAATCATGGCAGAGGAAATCAATGGCCATGTCAATCAGCCACCGAGAAGAGTACTGGGTGATTACGCTTTACAACAAGGACCCAGACATTTTTCAAGTATAGCGGTTCCGAATACAGCTCGAGCTATTGAAATGAAGCCAGCATATCTGACACTGGTCAGCATTAATCAATTCACAAGATTGGAGCATAAGGACCCTTATACTCATTTATCCACATTCTATGAATTAACTACTACAATGGGATTTGAAGCAAGGTTATCAAACTCGAGAGTCTATGTAGACTCGTGAGGGGTCAGTAAACTCGACTCGTAAACCCGACTCGTAGACTCGTAAGAGTCTACTTCATTAAAAAAAATCAATAAAAAGCCAAATTTTCATGATAGTAATTCCACAAAAGTAAAATAAGTAAGTTCAAATAATGTACCAACAATAACACAATAACTAAATAACCAAAAAATACAAATGTCATCAAGTTTAATCTCCTCCATCTAATCATCTAATCCTCTAATGAAATCATCTCCACCATCTTCTTCATCAGCATCAAGTTCTTCTCCAGATGATTCATTATCATTGTCATCAAAAACTATATTATCAAGATCTGGTGCATGTCCATCTTGTGCATGTCCGTCTAGAGTAGTTAGATCATTCAAACTTGCTCCAGCTAAGTCATCATTTTCACCATCACCTTCAACTTGAGTTTGCTCAACATCAACATTATCTCCTTCTTCAGTTATCCATTCATCATCAGACTCAATATCATCAAATGGGATATCAAGAGTTTTTCTAATTTGCCTATTTTTCAACTTCAAGTTATACATGCATAAACTAAGTCATTCATCTTTTTTTGGTGCAAACGATTTCTTCTTTTTGTGTGAACCTATAAACAAATATGAAATTATAGTAAAATAGAAGTCAAAGAAAGAAAAATAAAAACCTTAAATAACTTAATGAACTTGAATTACCATTTCAAATGAGCTCCAGTTACGCTCACACCCTGAATAGCTACATGTCAAACTCAGAACTCGAATAGCAAACTTCTTTAATTCTGGAGTTCTATCCCCAAACATCTCCCACCATTCTCCAGGGAGCATAGCTTTCCTACATTCCTTTGCATCTTCCATAGAAAAAAGTCCTCTAGCAAAGTGAAAGTCAACAAGTTGCAAATTGATCTTTTTTCTTTCTACAAGATCACTAACTAATGTTTGCATGCATGTATGCAACCCCTCTTTCACCTCAGCATCATCATTTCTAAAATTTGGTTCATAGTGCAACTGGGGATTTAGGTAATAGGCAGCTGCATGCAAAGGCCTATAAAGTTGATTATTCCACCTCTGATCAATGATTTTCCAAACAGGTTCATAACTATAAAAGTAAAGTACCAAATTAAGTTATATTAGAAAAATAGTTATACAAATAAATAAGTAACTAAATTTAAAATGATAGAAAGAGTTTAGCAATGTTACCTTTTCTTAATATTATTAAAGTTACATTTAATCTTCTCTTTTGCACGATCCATCTCCTCGTATATAAATCCCATTATGGGTTTTGTATCCGAATCAACCAAACGAAGGACCATCATAAGAGGAGCAACAACTTTTAAGCATGTACTTACATTCTTCCAAAATCGACTATCTAATACCATATTTTGAATCGTTCTCCCTTCCTGTGATGTTCCAAACTTGCTTGTTTGCCACTCTTCAGAGCTAAACATGTTCATCAGTGATGCTTTCATCACATGAAGACAAGCTAGAGTCAAGTAAGCAGTGGCAAATCTAGTCATTCTTGGCCTTATCAAGTCTCTTCCCCTTGTAAACTTTTTCAAAATGCTTATTAGCTGTGTTCTACCATAAATGTAGGTAGTAATCCTTCTTCCTTTCTGGATGGTTACTTCATGAACCTTCAAATGCTTCTCAAAATCTTCAAAGATTAGATCAATGCAATGAGCAGCACATGGAGTCCAATATAAACGCTCTCTTTTTCGCATCAACAATTCTCCAGCTGCCTTGAAATTTGCAGCATTATCAGTAACTACTTGCACTACATTCTCCTCTCCAACAAATTCTACAGCATCATCTAACATTTTAAAACTTTATCTGCAGTTTTTGAAATATCAGATGTATCTAATGAATAGAGAAACACGGTTCCTTTAGGACTATTCACCAAAAAATTACAAATTGAACGCCTTTTATTATCAGTCCACCCATCAGACATGATTGTGCAACCCGTTCTCTTCCATTCATCCTTGTACTCTTCAAGGAGGTCATCTGTTTTGTCCACTGCTTGTTTCAACAATTTCTCTCTAAGATCATGATATGATGGAGATTTATAGTCAACACCGTACCTTGCAATCATGTCACACATTTTTGTAAATGCTGGATTCCTAATCACATTAAAAGGAATGGCCTTATGTAGAAAAATTCAGCAACTTGAGCATCAACTTTTTCTTTATCACCTTTCTTGTATAGTTGATTCAAAGTAGATTGGACACCATCAGTAGATTTATTTTTAAACATCTTGCTACTACTAAAACTTGCACTCTCTTCTCCAACACCATCATCAAGTATTCAATCTTCTTTTCTTCATTGAGGTGTCCTTAGCATCTGATACAACTTTCACCATTAAAAGCTTGATTTCTTCAGGAACTGAAACACAAGGTTCAAAATCATATCTAGTTCCTGCAAGGTGATGTTTGAATCTGAAAATGCCTCTATTAAATGTCTTTGAGTAGTAGTTACATTTCACTTTTTTTTCCAGTGCCTAAGACATCTGTTCCATGTTGCCATCCGATATCTATTCTATTTCCAATAGAATTTTTACTTCTAGGTGGAAGAGAAGATGATGTACCAACATTTCTACCAGCAGAATTTGAACCACTTCCTGACATCTTAAAACTTAGAGCACTTGTTTACTGTAGAAAAAATGCAAAAGCAACTCAAATTCCTTAAAAAGCAACGTTTCACTCCCTGCCACCTTCAATTTGTGTATTATTAAATTAAATACCAGCCAGCCACGTTTCAGTTCAAACAAAAGCAACTCACCTTTCTTAAAAATTAAACCCAACCATAGAATATCCAAAACCCTGAGAAGTGGCGGGGACCAGCGGCGACCAGCGGTGAGGAGCGATGACCAGCGACGAGCAGCGAGGAGAGTTTTCCAGTGAGCGAGACGCGACTTTGTGCGAACGTGCGACAGCGGCGTGCGACGGCTCCGAGCGTGCGACGACGGCTTTGGACAGCAACAAACGTGCGATGACGAACGCAAGTCGAAGGTGAGAGTGAAAAAGCGGCTGTGAACCCTAAAATGACACTATGTCCTTTAAACATGTATAAAAAACCTTTAAGTTTTGGGTGATTTGGGCCCTTCATCCGAACTCGCTGACTCAGTTCGTGACTCGCGAGTTTCAGCGAGTCTATTGAGTACAGTTCCGAGTCTAACGAGTTTGCTTAAAAACCGAGTTTACTCGCGAGTCAACTCGTCCAGGGGTTATAGACTCATAAACTCGAACGAGTCAGCGAGTTGACTCGCGAGTTTGATAGAGCAAGATAAAAAAGTTGCGTGTATGAGGTTATTTCCCTTTTCATTAGCAGGGAAGGCAAAAAGACTAGTTGAATTCACATCCAAATTAAAGCCTTACACGCTGGAGTGACGTGGAGGAAAAATTTCTACAGAGGTTTTTCCCTCTATCCTGTTTTATGAAGGCTAGATCAGAGATTTCAAACTTCAGACAAGGACAGGATGAAGCTTTATGTGCAACATGAGAGAGATTCAAGGTGCTGCTAAGAAGGTGTCCTAATCATGGCTTTGAATAAATTGCACAATTGAATATTTTCCATAATGGGTTGAGGCCGGATACAAAAATGATTCTAGATGCAGCAGCAGGAGGCACCATGATAGAAGTAGATGTGGAGCGTACTAACTGAATCATAGATGCATTGGCCTCAATAGATTATCAAGCACAGTATGATTGGCAAAGCGTACAAAAGAAAGGAGTTTTTGAGTTGAATACCACTGATGTAATCTTAGCACAGAGTAAGATCATGACACAGCAGATGGAAGCATTGACTCAACAAATGGCAAAATTGCCACAGCAGTTGCAAGCTGTTCAAGCTGCCAGAATGCTACCCCATCATTGTGTTGTGATTTTTATGGAGGAAATCATGCAAATGAGAATTGTTCACAACAGATTACAAGGAGAGCAACAAGAGTTGAGGAAGTGAGGTACATGGGAAACCCTGGCAGGCAGAATGGTCAGCAGGGGAATTATCCAAACAATGCTCCTCAAGTATGGAAAAATCCTCCAAATCAACCGTGGGGGTAGAAGCAAGAGACTAGAAATTCTGGTACGCAGCCTATGTATTAACAGTAGCAGCCTACACTTTATGACAGAACCACCAAATTGGAGGAGACACTTGAGAAATTTATGCAAGCATCTTTGCCAAATCAGAAAAATCATAAAGCATCACTTAGAAATCTTGAGACTCAGGTGGGGCAATTGGCAAAGCAATTGGCAAACCAGCACGGTGGACAATTTTCTGCTAATACTCAGACCAATCCGAATGAGCAGTGCAAGGCTATTACAATTCAAAACGGGAAACATGTTGGTTCTGATGTGAATAAAGAAGTTGTTGATGTAAACCAGAAAGTGGTTGTAAATGGTGAAGAGAGAGTGGCAGAGGAAACTCAACCAGAAGTGATCACAGTTGATAACAGTACAGAGGCCAAAGCAAATGGCAAGGAAAATTTTGATGCAGGTCAAAATTGGAGGAAGATCAAGGAGGATGTTCCTATTAAACATGTGTCTTATCCACATGCACCCTCTAGAAGAGAAGCTAAGCGACAATTCATCAGATTCACTGAAATTCTGAAGAATTTGCAAATTAACATACCTTTCACCAAGGCATTACAACAGATGCCTACCTATGCTCATTTCATGAAGGAGCTGCTCACTAAGAAGAGGAAATTTCCAGATGAGGAAAGAGTGGAATTGGAGGCAGGTTGCAGTGCAATTATTCAAAAGGAAATTCCACAGAAATCTTGTGATCTTGGAAGCTTTACATTGCCAATCACCGTGGGGAACTTATATGTTGGCAAGGTATTGTTGAATTTAGGTGCAAGCATCAATTTAATTCCACTGTCTATGTTGAAGAGGATAGGAAAGGTAGAGGTCAGACCTACAAGAATGACATTGCAATTAGTAGACCGATCTATCAAGCATTCATATAGTATTTTTGAGGATTTGCTGGTAAAAGTGGATAAATTTCTTTTTCCAGTAGATTTTGTGGTAATGGATATTGAGGAAGATGTGGACGTGCTTTTGATTTTTGGGAGACCGTTTATGAAGATAGCAAAGGTCATAATAAATGTTGATAAAGGAAAATTGAAAGTTTGTGTGGAGAATGAGGTGAATTTCAATGTCTTTGAGGCCATGAAGCATCCTTAATGTCAAGAAGGATTGTTTTAGACTTGACATTATAGATGAAGAGTGTAGTCGAGTCTAAAGAAGTTTAGGTAGTTCAGATACTTTACTATAGGTTATCACTAAACCAGTAGAAGAGTTGATTGCAGCAGAGGATGAAGAGGCACTAGTGCTGGCTAAGGAGTTGGATCAGGCTAAAACAGTGGTGCAAGAGAAGACAATTAAAGAAGAGCTCCCAACTGAAAGGGGTTTGTGGAATCACAAGCCAGAATTAAAAGTAGTTCCTCCTAATCTAAAGTACAGTTTTTTATAAGGGAATGAAATGAAACTTGTGATCATTAGTAGTTCTTTAACTGCTATTGAAGAAGAAAGAGTGATTGGAGTGTTGAAAGCCAATCAAGGAGCAATAGGGTGGAAGTTATCTGATTTGAAGGGAATAAGCCTTGCTTATTGCATGCATCGTATTCATATGGAAGCAGCTTTCAAACCTGTTGCACAACCTCAAAGGAGATTAAATCCAGCAATGAAGAAAGTGGTGAAGGAGGAGGTCCAGAAATTGTTAGAAGCTGGGATGATTTACCCCATTTCAGATAGTGCTTGGGTGAGTCCTGTGTAGATGGTTCCCAAGAAGAGTGGATTAACTGTTATTCATAATGAGAAGAACGAATTGATCCCCACAAGAACGGTTACTGGTTGGAGAATGTGCATTGACTATAGGAAGTTGATCAAGCAACAAGGAAAGACCATTTTCCTTTGCCATTTATGGATCAAATGTTGGAGAGGTTAGCAGGGAAGGCGTATTACTATTTTTTTAGATGGCTATTCAGGCTATAACCAAATTACAGTGGACCCACAAGATTAAGAGAAGACAACTTTCACATGTCCATTTGGTACTTTTGGATACAGAAAAATGTCATTCGGTTTGTGTAATGCACCAGCTACCTTTCAAAGATGCATGTTAGCTATTTTTGCAGATTAGGTGGAGAATTGCATAGAAGTCTTCATGGATGACTTTTCAATTTTTGGATCGTCTTTAGAACATAAGAAAAACACATCATTTTCATTCCATTAATCCGGATCATAATACATGTGAATCAGAGTTACAAACATCCGGAATACAAGTCACACAAACTAACTTAAACATGATTGAGCCAAATTCAACAAGAACTAAGGATCAGCAAAGCTGGTTAGACCAGCAATAGTACAACGACAACACTAGCAATAAACTAAAACAACAAAATAAATAAAAAGACAACACACTCAAACATAATAAAGAAGCACACCCTAGCATCTAATGCAACAAGACACGACAATACTTCTCTCCCATTGCATTCATCAAATAGAGGGGAGGAAATGATATGCATGAACAGAACTAGTGCTCTAGTCCATAGAATATATGGCCAATCTTGTGTTGCACATCCTCAACCATGCCTTCTATATTCTGGAACCTTTCCTCACAATACTGATGGTGACTTCTACTATCATCGTGCATAGTGTGTAACTGACTCATCATTCTCTCTTCAAAGACTACGAGATAGTTTTCATATCCAACTGGGGGAAAAACAGACATATGAGCATCATAACCTCCTTCAGCCTCAACAGCAGCAACGCTTGTGCCAACACCTTCTCCTTCTTCCTCTTGCTGCTGAACAAGACCATCTCCATCGGCTTTGCACAACCAGTAGTCATCATTAATCTTCTTCAGTCCTATTTTGATCAAGGTTACAACAGAAATTTCATTTTTAGCCTTCACAGTTTCAACCACATCATCCTCAACATCAATCTTAAAATATTCAATAAACTGAGAGATAAGAACCACATATGGAATGTGGTATTCCAATTTCTTCCTGATCTTGATAATATGCTCCTTGATAACGCTCACCCAGTTCACTTTGATTTTCCCTATCAAGCAATACATCAGCATAAGATCTTCTTAAGTTAAGACAGCATGATTAAATCCTCTTGGGGTTAGCAGTCATATGACAATAAAAGCCAAGATACGAGGAGTTACAGCAAGTCCTCCCACATAATAGCTTTTGGATTCAGTGTTGAGATTTCTCAGGCACGACCTAAAGAAACTACTGAAAAATGTTATTAAGAAGTGCACAACAAAAGATCAATAAATTCCATATCAGAATTAATCAATTGAAACAATACACAAAACAGATAATCAACAAGACATAGTTTACTGAAACACAGTGATAATCAATTGAATACAGTGCACAAACTCAAAACAGTTCAAGAATATTCAAATCACAACTGGAAACAATAAACAGTAGAACCAGCTAACTAAAATCAGAGTGAGTATCAAATCAGTCAAGAACTAGGAAAAAAACAGAATCAAAAGTGAAAGCAATTAGTTGATTAGAGACGTGGTTCAGAACTACCCAGAATTAATTAGATAAACAGTATTAATAGTAAATTGATGATCAATCACACAACAGGACAATTCAGATAAAAAGATAGAACCAAAAATAACAATTGATTCAAGAAGACAAGTTTCAAGACACTCCATCAACTATACAATAATCACAGTTAACAGGAAACACTAAAATAGAATCAAGAACTGATACAGTCAATTACACAAATGTAAAAACAGTTCCAAAGAGCATAATATAACACCAACAGAATGAACAATCAATTACACACGATGAACAATTAATTGAGCAAGTGATAGAAAATATGATAAAGCATTCAAAAATAGAGAAAGAGAGATCAAGAACACCAAGATTTATACTGGTTCACCCTTCCTCAAGGGCTACGTCCAGTCCTTTGCCAACTAGCAAAGAGTTTCACTAATAAAGATCACAAAGATCAATTTACACAATACAAAACACTTGCAACCCGCAAGCAACCACTACTCCTAGCAGCAAACAACCTACTACACCCCACAACAACTATTCAAACAATACAGAACCCACTGCACAAAACCAGTTACAACTTACAAACCACTATGTAATTTGTAACCACAACCCCCAATACAAAGATGATCAAGAATATTACAAATACAACTATAGTTCTACTCATCAGATTACAAAATGAATTAAGAATCGAGTAGAAACACTTAGCTTTGGTGTAACCACTATTACGCAAAAGCTCACTCAAAACAAGACTCCAAGCTAACGTTCTTGAGGTTGTTCTTGATGAAAATGAAAAGTCGAATGTTCTCAATGTGAAAAGCACATTTTTCTCTCTTAGCAAAATTACAATTGTTTGCTCAAAATATCTTGATGTGTTTGAAAACACATGTTTATCCTTTACATAGAAAAACTATTTTATTTATGTTAAAAACTCAATCGATTTTATCAATCCTTCAATCGATTAATTTTTTCGTGAGTTAGAAAATTCAGCAATTTGAATTCTGAAAACAGTTTACTGGAATATTCTTTAGACTTTTAGATTTTCAAAATTGTAAAACTTTATTTTAGAACCTCTTAGAAATTTGTTAAGCCAAATTAACTTTGGAGCTTACTTTGAGTGATCTCTAATGCAACTCATAGTTTTGTACCAAAATCACACTCTCACACACACCCAACCTAAATCCTAAACCAAAACTCTATCAAGCTCCATGATGGCTTCAAGCAATTCACGTTGCAAGCTTTGATCCATGTAGACTCCGTCATGTTATTGACTTCATCAAATCACTTAGACAACCTTGGTACTAACATGATGAACCCATGCAGTTTATCCAACTTATCATCAAGCCTCGAAATTGGGCGCCTATATTTTATTGTGATGTTATTGACTGCCCAGTAGTCACAACACATCTGCCATTTTTCATCTTTCTTCGGCACCAACAATACAGGCACAACACAAGGGCTTAGGCTTTTCTGAACCCATCCCTTATCCATCAACTTTTGAACTTGGGACTCAATCTCCTTTGTTTCTTCATGATCTGTCCTATATGTTGGTCTATAGACTAGCTCTAGGAACAAAATATATTTGGTGTTCATACCGCTAAAAGGTGGAAGTTCTGTGGGACCTTCACTAGGGAATAGATCACCAATTTTTTTCAAAAGTTTTTCGACCAAAGGAGGTAAAGTCGTAACTTCTCGAGTAGTGGAAGAAGCGCAAATGAGTGTTCCTTTACAAAGAAGGAGGTATGGAGGTTGCTCAATAAGGAGAATGTGTTTTAAAGATTTTTTACAAGATGATTCTCTTTCTGAGTGACCTCGTGGGAACGAACACCAAGCTTCCACACCTCAGACTCATTTCTAGGACTCAAGTTTGAGATTTTTGGACTTTTTTTTCACTATATATATATATATATATATATATATATATATATATATATATATATATATATATATATAT
>Ga0209700_104405_pt1 | contig 25420 bp, 9 predicted proteins | sample SiratroredBW_FD_187528 | JGI IMG/M metagenome (GOLD analysis project Ga0209700, IMG submission 187528) | Root nodule microbial communities of legume samples collected from California, USA - Siratro red BW (SPAdes) (version 2) | ecosystem: Host-associated > Plants > Roots > Nodule | place: USA...
ATATTTTATTAATATTTATGTTGAATATCAATTATTGAAATATAATTAATTATATGTTTCTTTCTTTGCCTTTCGATAGTGAAAAATTGTTTGTCTAAGTGATTTGTATTTTTTTTTTCTTTAGCTGCGCATGGGGTTTGTATGAATAGTAATTTTCTAGAAAAAGAAAAACTAGTTAGAGAATAAAAGTAAACTGTTTTACCAGATAAATTATTATATATTTCTAGTACAATAAAAAAGTTATTTAAGATTATGTCATTAATCCATTTTATTTATCTATTTAGTTAACAATAGTAGTTAATTAAAGTCTCTGCACCTTTCTATTAACAAAAGATCTCCAGTTTCTTGCTTTTAAAAGTCTCTGTATCCTTTTATCACTTGGTAGTGTAAAAATTTATAATCTTTTAAAATTATTTTAGTGCATTTTAAGAGTAAGATATTTTATTATCCTCTTAAAAGAATAACCAAAAAGCAGATTAAGTTAATTCAAAATACTGTATATATCTGTTTAGGTGAATGTGTAAATTTGTACAAAAAAGAAAATAAATAGATTACAGAAAAGTACAGAACTGAGTATAATGCTCCTGACCATAGGCCGTTGGGTGAGAGCGAAATGACAGAAATCACACTGCTCTAATCCATGGCACTGAAATTTTTGTCGTAAAGCTATTGTTTTAAATTGTACAATGATGTGAGTGTATCTCTGCAGTATCTTATATCCCTGCTTTTTTATTGTTTTTTTCCCCAATATCAGTTAATCTAGTGTCAGATTCTAACTTTCTGTAAGTATTTCAATTAGAAATATAGTAATCTGTATAGCATTTTAAAAAATAAATAGTATTTTAAATATATGATATTTATTGACAAATAATTTGAAAAAAATAAATAATAATAGTAAACAATACCTTTATTGATTGAATGTAAGCTCAAAATACTGCAGTTATTTGTTACCTCCTCATTCGAATTGTATGATTTGTGGAATGGTTGCCAAAATAGTTTTGGCTAGAATTAAGTTTAAAGCTAGATAATGTATATTTAGATGCTTTTATTTTTGAAAAAACTAATAATAAAAATTAATATAATTTTTTAATTTAATGCAAAAATTAATTGTTGGTGTTGGATTCATATGTTTACATGCCACATTATATCAAAATTCATGTCAAATGAATAATTGCCTTAAGCAATGAATATTTGCTTCATGCATATGAATCTACACATGTAAATGTGTTGTTAGTTGCTTTAATTCAAAGTTAATTTTGAATTAAAACAATTTATTTTAAAATTTAATTCATATTTAAGTTTCATATTTCAAAAATAATTTCAATATAGTTGTTACTTGACTAGTAAAAATTATTTTTGAGAATTTAAATAATAAACTATTTATAATTTATAATTCATATATCATAAATAATTAACTTCAAATAAAATAATATTTTTTTTTTCTAAAATCAAGTCTACTGGTTAAAATACTGATAAAAGGAATTTTACTCAAGACTGAAATCACTTTAACTATAATATAATTAATTTAATTTTACAATCAGAGGGACCTAAGTACCATGAAAAGTTGGAGCCCCGTAAGCAATTGCTTTCTGGACCTAATATTATACTTATTTTTTTTTAAACAAACTTTAGATTACTTGTTTTGAAAACTTGAAATTTTTTTATAATATATCTTTTAAAATTTTGAAAATATATCTTAAAACACGTTTTCTAGAACAAAATAAGATATCTATCTAGAACAAAATTTCTGAAATAAAATTTTTAAAACATATGAAATATATTTTAAAATAAGCTTTATATACCAAAATTTCTGAAACAAACTTTTCAAGATGTATATAATATCATAAAAAAAGTTTTCTGAAATAAGTTTTCTGAAACACATTAAATGTGTTATGAAAAGACTTTTACATAATACATCATGTTATGGGAATTTTTTTCATCATACATTAGATGTGTTTTGAAAAGTGTTTTAACAGAATATTTTTTACTCTTCTTCTAACTGTACTATCTCCTTCTGTTCTTCTTTCTCAATAGTGAAGGTATAGTATGACTACTGTAGTGGCAATAACGGTAATGACATGTTCAAAAATAGGATGGTGCAGGAAAACTGAATGGATATTACCAAGTAATACTATTCATATAAACAATCACCAGTGATAAAAAAGATATAAGCTAAAAAATATTTCAACAGACATTAGACTGTAGCTGCACCAACCTGCAATTTATTTTCAACTGCAGGTGATACCTTTTGGTTGCAAATATTTTGGCGTAACATTGCAACTCATCGTTAGTTGCCCTGTACTTACAATTTTATACAATGTCTTGTTTTAGATATAGTATTGTAATATTATTAATGCTGTAATTTAATTAAAACTAACACTTCATCTTACTAACTAACTTATACCAAATTTAATTGCAAATATGAAGACCAAAACAATTATAAGACAAGTAAAAATTTTGATTGAAAAAATATATCAAAGTCAATAATACCTTGTCTTAATTTTCAACCTTAACAGAAAGCGTTTTGGTTCAAAACAAAAACTAATGAATAGCAATACATACCTTAAAAAGTAACATAATTTTGTAATCTCAACAAAAATGTTGGGTTTTTTGGAATCACTCCATACTAATTGTAGTATTGCTCCAACGCTAATAAAATAGAGAAAAAAAAAGGAAAAAGTATAATATTCAACAAATCAAGATGTTTAATTAAATTAATTTTAATTATAATTTTATATAAAAAAATGTCACATTTCTCCAATATGAAACAAACACTCTAATCCTTTGAAAAAAATAGAACAGGAGATCCACGGTATAATGTGTGCATCATCTTAAACAAAAAAAAAATTGCATTAATCTAAGGTATTTTACCAGACAAAAGGCAACTACATTCTTCTCATATGGTACATACCAAACACAAGGTTTGGAATCACAATCTAAGAAACAACACCTTACAAAAACATTCTTTTGTGAAAAGAAAAATTGACCGCTCAGTATTCGATTACTTCAAATGGCTCAAGGTGACGCAATAATCATGACTCCGATACTCTCAAGATACTGGAGCATATTCTTGGATGGTTGAAGCCAGCTTATTTCGATCATCTTCTGTTTTCATTCGGATCAAGAATGTACGTGCAACTACACTATCGTTATCCCCACTTCCGTCAGCATTACCCTACAAAAGTCCCAAGTTTTACACAATTTCCATAGGTTATTCAATCATACGAGCCGAAAAAATGCTTAAATAAATAAATAATTGAGAAGATGAATTCCGAAGAATCAAAATCAAGAAGAGAGAGTATTAAAATAACAACCATCACACGACAACTAGATAGGAAATACAGACTAAACCACCACGGGCGGAATTAAAACAATTTCACTGACATAGGAGGCACACTGAACCTAAGAACAGATTAGACAAAGGGCAATAGAAGCCTAGAACACCTGACTTAGAATTATATCCACTGTAAGGTAGTCTAAACATTTGAAGTTTCCTTTCCATTCCGAAAACTTTCAAGCGATTTTATCCAACAAGAGGTTTTTCTATTAAAGAAATATTAAAATACTTTTTAGTACATGCTTGCAAACCATCTCTACCGGCATTTTGTTCAATTGCAATATTTCAGCGCTTACCGAAGTATGGAATATTGCAACAAGAGAGTTCTTCTGCGGGTTTGTCTTGATTCCTGGATACAACAAGGCATTGAGAAGAATTTTTCCTACCTGCACGAAGGTAACAAACAGAGACAGTAAGTGAAATTCTCATTTAAATAACTATAACTATAGATTACTTACATAAACCCCCTGAGTAAATACTAGTATATAATCATTACAATAAAAAAGGTAATATGAACAAACCTCATTGCGAACAACAATTGTAGGTTTGGATTCTTTGGTAGCCTTGCTGACACCTTCTTTGCATTTAATAGACAGTTGACCCATTCCTTTATCTTTCCATGCATCTTTATCTGCCGGATCACTTGACTGAACATACCAAGGATAACAATAAACAAAATTATTGGAATGAACAGAACAAGATCAAGCTGAATTGAAGCAAGCGCAGAAAAATAAAAAATGCTTTCCCAAAACAATAGTGACACATATCAGTATAAAATAAAAACTACTAAAAAAATACCTTCACATAAAGCTTGCACTTTACTTCATGTACAACAACTACACCTTTCTCTTCTGTCTTCTTAACTGATGGGCTGCTAGGCTGCTCCAATTCATTTTCTAAGACCACAACAAGAATATTTTATTCATCAACCCATAACTTCTTTTTAAGTTATATTTTATAAATGTCATGAATATTATTAAATGTAACCAAGGTGGTGCAAAGATGGGCAAAAAATTTAGCTATTATGGGAAAGTTTGTTTAAGCTTATAATTTCTGATTTAGTTATATGGCTTTTGTATAACCTAATTTTTAGACGATAAAGGCAATGCAACACCTTTTCTAAATTTTTTTGCTGTTTGTTTGTTGAAGAATTTAATTAGTTATATATTTTTTAAATAGAAAAAAAATTTCTTTTTCAAAAAAACTCAAGCAATCAGGTCCTTTATAAACATGGCAAGCAAGATTATTTATTGCTTTCATGAAGCTGAGGCACAGTGCACGGCCTTGAGTAATGGTGATTAATATCTAAGAGAGTCGAGAATCAACATGGCATTAGCAATCCAAACATTAGCAACTGAAAGCAGTTCGCAAGGGAATTAAAAATTCACATAGGAGCCATTTATTCATGATATTCCCAAAAGCAGGGAGCAGCCCTCCACTCCCAAAGTTAACTTACCATTTTATCCAAATAAAGAATATTTGGACAAAATCATCCCTTTACCCTAAGTGATGTAACAAATAAAATAATCAAAGGAGAAGAAGAGACACCCTTTGGTGTTGTTCCAGCTGTATTCTAAATAGATTCTATTAATCGGAAAAGGAATGAAAGAAATAAGATTATTCATATTTGACAAGATAACATTGTTGAATTACTAGAAGATTTGAAGAGTTATTGTTTTATTACTAAAATTAGTTTTAGGCGATAGAGTTCTAGATAAAGTATTCTCTTGTACTTGTTTCAGACCAAGAAATGAGAATTAGAGTTCCTGTTTTCTGCCCAGTAAATCTCTCTTAATTTGGTATTAGAGCTTCCAATCTTGGGAGCTCTGCTTCCACAAAACCTAGTTACCTTATAGTTGCAGGCTTTTTTTTCTAGTTTGGGTTGCTTGAAGTGCACCCACCTTATTGTTTGGGATTGCCTGAAGTGCTCCCACCTTATCGTTTGGGATTGCCTGAAGTGCTCCCAAGCAAGCTTGCCACTATTTTGGCCTACTCCACCATAGTCACCTCGCCAGACTAACTGTTTTGGACAATGCCCTCCCTAGGAGATTTGCCATCCTTAGATCAAGTAGTGAATAGTGGTGCATCTCCCTACTATGGGTGAAGTCAAAATTCCGAAATCAATCCAAGAGGCATTACATGATAAGAATTGGGTTCAAGCCATCAATGAAGAAAGGGGTGCCTTAAAAAAGAATCAAATTTGGGAACTCGTTGATACACAATATGGGTTCTAGGATATAGATAGATCTACATTGTGAAATATCGATCTAGAAGTTCGTTTGGATGTACCAACTGAAAACCAAACACACTCTTACATCATAGTGACAATACCATGTTTATCAAACATTCCTTAGAAGGGAAAGTCGCTCTTGGTCTAATGAATGACATGATTGTCATAGAATTAGATGAAAGTAAAAATTGATCTTGAATGAAAGGCCTGTTGTTCAATTTGAGATGAAGGAAATCTCTATCCCCTAAAGGAAATATGTTCTAGACCTTCTCAAAGAGGTAAGTAAGATTGATTCCAAGGCCACCAGAGGTCCTATTGAACAAAACCATAGTATTTGGAGTGATGAAAATATGGTTCAATATCAAAGACTTGTAGGAAAGCTTATTTACTTAGTACATGCTCGACAAAAAGTAGCTTATGCATAAGTGTGGCCAATTAATTCATGCATGATCCACAACAACTACATTTATAAGTTGTAAATAGAATCCTTCGATATTTAAAGACAAGTTCAAGAAGATGATTGCTATTTAACAAGGATGGAAAATTAAATGTGGAGATCTATATTGATGTAAACTATGTTGGGTCTATTACAAATAGGATGTCCACATCAGGATATTGCACGTTTTTAGGAGGAAACTTGGTGACCTAGAGAAGTAAAAAAATAAATATTGCTGTAAGATCCATGAGAAGGCTGAATTTTGAGCTATGACATACAGTGTGTGTGAATTGGTATGGCTGAAAATTATTTCGAATGGTCTTAAAGATAAGTATGAAGAACCTATGACTTTGTTTTGTGACAACAAAATAGCTATTAGTATTACTCGCAATCTTATCTAGTAAGGGTGTTCAGAACTGAACTGGTCCAAAAAAACAACAGATTTTAATCTTTTTTTTTTATTTTTTCAGAACCAAGCGATTTGGTTCAGTTTGTGATTTGACACTCAGAAACCGACCCAACCAAACCTAACTGAAATCAATTACATAAATATAATATTACCTATTATTTCACTCATATACGAGACAAGAGGAAAACTAGATGTGCCTACTGAGTTCATGCCTATAAATCTATGGCAGAGTAGTAGCTCAATATGTTTAACATATGAAAAGGGTGGTGAAAGAGTTGTCTGTTGGTGTGAACGTTACATTATTAGCCTTGAGGGAGAATAGTGCTAAAAGAAAATAAAACATATTTGGAAAGAAACAACACAGAGGATTGGTTTTGATGTTTCAGTTTCGAATTTCATACAATATAGTACATGTGTATACGGGGGTTGTTAAGCTTATGAGAGATAGCTCATGGAGGTTATAGAGTATTTATGCCACAATGGATAAATACAAAATAACCACCATTGTTCTTTATTTTTTCTTTGTTGTAAAAGGATGGACATCGTTTCACCCTTTATATTTTATTTTAGTTCCTTAGTTGATAAAAAAAATTGTTAACGTGTAAACAAATTATTTAACAGTTTACACAAAGATGAAAATAACAATTTACTTATAGTGGAGTTGGGAAAAAAAATTATTTATGATATAGCATTAGGCCACCATGTCAAAAAAGATAAAGACCAGAACTACTACAAAATTGCAAAATTGATGCAAACCGAACCATGAAAGATGGTTTGGATTTTTTTTTTTAAACAGAACCAAATCAAACCGCATCTAATTTTTATGTTTGGCTCGGATGTGTTTTTAATTAAAACCAAACCAAAACGAGGGCACCCCTAATGTCCAGCATGATAAGACCAAGCACATGGAGATAGATCAACACTTCATCAAAGAAAAACTAGATAATGACCTTATAAATGCTTCCACCATCCCATCAAGACTTTACCTACCAGATTTGTTTACAAAGGAACTTCTCACAAAACGGTTTCATGATCTTACATGCAAGCTGAGAATGATTGATATTTATGCACCAGCTTGAGGGAGAGTGTTGAGTTACAAGAACATATTATCAGATATTAAGATATGGTAGGGATATGAAGAGTAATTACTTTATTCTTGTAATTATTTATAGGGTGATAGAGTTCTATATGAAGTAACCTATTGTACTAGTTTCAGACCTAGAAATGAGAATCAAAGTTTTTGCTTCCTTCCCCTAAATCTCTTTCAAGTTAGATAACAATGAAAAGACTAGTATCTAAAGCACCCAGTTCAATTTATAAGGATAAATAACACAAACGCTGTGTCACGGCTTTTCACAACTTAATTGAGAAAAAAATCCATTTTTGTTCCACAAAAGCTGCATATTTAGTATTGTACTTTCAGTATAGGTATCTTTCATTGAAAGCATTGCATATTGAAGAAAAAGTAAACATACAGCAGTACAAAATGTATCTATAGCTACATATATTTATCAACACGACCTACCAACTACCAAGAAAAGGAAACAACCTTCATTTATAAATATATAAACAAGAACTTGGACAATAAAAGACGGCACCAGAAAAGGTCAAAACAATCAAAATACAAGTATAATTGCTAAAAGAAATAAAGATGAGAAAGAAGAGACTAGAATTAAATCCTCACCTTCATCTACATCATCTGAAGCCTTGTGGTTAGAGGGAGCAGAACTTTGGTTACCTAAAAATGGAAAGATTTTCTCCCTGAGTTCAAGGTGTGACATTGAAGTGGATAAAATAAGTATAAAGATTAATAACTATGAAACCCTGACTTTATTAACCTTCATTTTATTTGTCCAAATGTTTTTTCTTTTACAAATCACAAGTAAATTCAATATGAATTTACATTAATTATGTGAGCACCTGTAAAGGAGATAGACAACGGACTTTGCTTAAAAAATGATAGGAAATGCCACATTAAATCTTTATAGGGACTAAAATCAGATTTCAAGATATTTTGAACGACTAAACTTATTTTACATACATATACACATATAATACATATTATATGGGACATGTTTAGTGAAAGCAATTGTCACTTTTACAACGGGAGAACTATCAAGTTAAATAATAGAATGACACATGGATAGTCAGGATTAAAAGTTGGTTAACGGTCACATGACCACATAGAAAAATCATGTGCATTTACCTTTTAATCTTATTCAAATATTATCTAATGGTACGTATTTATTATTTATCACAAGAATTCTCATTTGATATCTTCCAAGTATATATGGCATAAGATCAAAATATTCAGCCTCTTTTTTATAAGAGTAAGATTAATGGACTTGGTGGATGTTTAGTTCAGCTTATTTTTGAAAAATAGTCATTTTCTTTTTGTTAGCTTTTTGAGAAAGCTTTTGAACAAAAAACCAATTACTTTCAGGAGAAAAACTGTTACCAGATACGGGCTTAGATTTCCCTTGACTGGCATACATTCAAGCACCAAATGCAATCGATCTAATTATTTTCCATCTAAAATTATTGGCTACATTTTTGAAAATGAGAATCGACCTACCAGATCCAAAAATGCTTTGACTGCTTGAAAATAATCCAGGAGTCCATGGACTAGCAAAATTTGTAGCAGTAGTATCAGGAGTAAACCCAGTTTTCTCTCCAAAAGATTTATTTTCTTTGTTTACTACTTCAGGCAAGAGCTTTTTCGCAGAAAAAGCAGCTCCAGCATCAGCAACTGAATTTTCTGCCTTGGATGCATTTGCTTTGAGCCAGTTGACAACATCACTGAACTTTTCCTTCAATCATAAAAATTACAAGGTCAATTTATTGCAACTCTGCATATCCATGATCTGCACCCAAACTCGGAGTGCTAAAGCAGCAGTATAATTCCAAACAAAGAAGGGAAAGAAGTAACAAGTAAAGATGCTACTGTACAGCCTTAGCCACTATGCCACCAGCAAATTCAAAGGCAGGTAACAGGCGAAAGTTTTATATTATAGATAGGAGGTCCAAAACAAGAAAGCATTTTATACTTGTCATTGCTCACAAAAGAAACATCAAATACTAGTAGAACAAACAGAAATGATATTTTATCACCACTAAAGGTTACTTCTCAAGTAGAACTCCAGTGTTCTCATAAATGTATGCATGTTTGTTAGTGTGCATGCATCTATTTCAGTACAACATGCACAACCACGGTAGCAATAATACTACTAGATATGGGATCAGCTTCCTATAAAATGGTACCTTCAACAACATATCAATAGAGAATAGATAGTGAAACCAAGTAAATTAAAATACAAGTGAGATATAATTTTAGTGTACTAAATCGTGTAAGGATTACCATAATGCTTGAAGCGTGATTTAAGTAATCTCTGACACCATCTTCCCAAAGCTCATCAGGATGGTTCTTTAGTTGCGTTTGAACCCAACTGTGAGAAAGACACAGCATAACAAGGAGAGGTTATGAATGAGCCAACATGACATTCATAAGCATAGAAATGCAAAATCCTTAAACCTAGACTTCTATATTACCACTATAAAGACAACATGCTTTATAACAACAACCACCAAATAAGCCAAACCAAATGTCCAGAACAAGGTATAAAGCTCATTAAAAGAAAAATTGAAATGTGGAAAGCAAGCAAAAAACAAACGTTGACATAAAATAAAAGATGAACCTTGCAAACTGGGTATTTAAAGCTCTCACATGCTGCTGTGATGACTCTGCATGTTTCATATTCAATGGTGGTGCTGCCACCAGTGGTTGTTGAGATGGTTCAGCCCTATGAGCATCAAAGAGGGATCCTTCCATTATTCTTTTATTCCGGAACTGCATCATTGTGAATGAAGGTAAAATAAGGACAATTATTATTTTCTCACGTAAAATCTTCAAAAGTTTTCAATAAATAAGAGGTGTCAAATGCCCTTCAACCCAGCCTTTAGAATTTGAATTGGGAACGTGCATCAAATTCATCACTAAGCAAAAGTCGAACACTTACAAAACCAATACTCAAAATTTAAGTATGATGAGCATAAAGCTTAAACTAAACCAGAAGGAAATTGCAAAACATTAAACAGAAACGATCCAATTCTAATCCCTACCCATCTCTCTCAACACTGCAACTGATGACCTAATGACTTCAGAAGCTGACTGTCAAAGATGGTTAATAATGAAAAGTTCATTTGAAACAACCAGTTTTCTAAGCAGCTAGCAACCATTCTCTCACTTCCAATTGTTATAGCTCGTCTAGGGAGACACTCTTAGAATGCTAATTGCAAGCATCTTCATAACCCATTATGCGGACATACAACGCTAGATAAATTTTTATAAAAAACAATAAATAAATACACTTCTCATAGCTAAGAATGAGCTCACACAATTTTGTTCAATTCAAAATTGGGGAAAACAACTGAAGCTAAAGCACACAGCACATAAATAAAATTAATTAAGCTGAGATAACGGTCATATACTTACCGGTGCTTCGTTAGTATCAACCTGGTTGGGTTCTGACACAGCCAAACGCTTTGAACCTCTCATCATCGATTTGGGGAAATAGGGTTTTTGGGTAATTAACGGTTATGCAGACACTGGAACAGAAAAATCGACAGTGTGAAGGACGGTACACATGAAAAGCCTCCTTTCTCTGAAATGGGCACTTTCAGAGACTAATAAATATAATAGGAAAAAATGAAACCATTTCTCAAAATTAAAAGAGTCAATTGGGTCCGTTGGATCTAATGAGAAACTCACTTTCAACTGAAACCGTTGGATGGACCTTGATTAGGGTTTTCATTCACGTGGAGCACATGCTGTCCTGGTGGCATGTCGACACGAGTGAGGGCCACATGCTACTAGGCCTTGTTTAAGCCCAATAGGGACAATTTGGGAAAAATGAAGTGCTCTTTCCCTTATTCAATTTCAAAGGAAAAAAAAAAAAAAAAAACCAACTTCAACCATTGTTACAACTTTTAATTTAAATTGCTGGAATTTGAAGAAATATATTTTAAAGCTTTTAGAGTAAATGGTAGTTTTACCCTCAGTCCTCCACTTCAACAGTTTAGCTCGTCGTCACGTTACATCTAAAGCCCATTATTTGTCTGCTGTGGGGAGAAATTATTGTAACCTCGGACAGCCACGTGTTTTATCCATGAATAATATAATAGTTAATAAAGGTGTTTATTTTTTAACTGCATATTTTATTATTATTTTATTCTTAATACTTTAGTAGTATGTATTAATTACTTTTTAGTCATTATAATTGATATAATAGTCGAATTTTTTAATATATTAATTATTTATTATTATTATTATTATTATAAAAATCTAGATATCTAACTGTATTTCTAATAATAATAATAACTACATTAATATATACTCTATAATTTATTACATTTATTATAATATAATTAATTGTCAGCTATTTTAAACTTATCATAACACTTTTCATTACCACCGTAAATATTTTTTTGGGGATGTTACATTTTTTTCTCATATTCTTAAAATTGCTCACATTTTTAAAAGGACAAATTATTTACTTTTTATTAGTTAACTTTTGTTTTTATTTACTTTCTAAAATATAAAATCACAAAATGTTTATATTTCCCAGGCATATAAAATTATATTATATATTAGATATGACTTTATAAAATTATTGTAATATAATTAATAATGGTATGGCTTCACCTGTTTAAAACTATTATTTGGAGGATTAGCAAAGGCGAAATCGCATATTAAATTAGAACAACGTATGTGCCTCTTATATTATTTGTGTGATATAATATTTTATAGTAGAGAGTGGTTAAATAAAACTGTTAACTTATTATATAAAGCAATGCGTTGTAACTTTTTTAAAAAATTGGACTAACTGACCAATTTTGAGTCCCCTTGTAAAGAGTTGGACCAAGCTGGGCAAATTTTACCTGACCATTAAAATTGCCTAAAAATTTTATATTTAACTTTTTTATATATAGCAATCTCCAGTAATAAATGTTACTATGCATCTTCTAATATGTGGAAATATGAGACAATTGTGGTAGTTAGTTAGTAAGTTAATAAATTAATTTTCTATTTAATTATTATAACATTTTAAATTATCTTGGCATCGAAATTGTTAATTTATGACTTTGTTTCAATAAATAAGGTGGTTGATTTTAGTTTTTTTCCTGATTACTAATTTCCTTTGTGAACCATCTTAATGATAACGTAGGCACGTATTATAAGGTCACATTAAAAAATTAAAACTAAAAACAATTATATAATTTGTTAGACTAAAAATTTATAGATTTAATCTTATTCAGTTTAAAATTGTCACAATATACACAGAGTATCTATATACACGGTCACTAGGCCACGATATCATATAAATATTTACATAAACATACGTCAATGTGTATATCATATAAACACATGCAACAATTATTATAGTCATATCATATATTACAACAATAATATTTTATATTTTATCATACACCTAATATCAATATTAAAGAATTATACTCTTTTAATTATCGTTAACACTCATTTTACTCTCATAGTAATTTTATTTTTTAACATCACAATAAAATTTCAATTCCTCAACAATTCCACACACATATGTATATAATTATAGTCTCGACATCTCCACACAGTTATACCTAAATTAATATAACACATTCTAGGTACCTCAATAAGAATACATTTCATTTATATGATTAAATACATACATAAATAATACATTAACTTTTCTTACCCGGAGTTAATCAGTGTGCCTTATTCCTTAGATAAATATAAATTTTAGTACACCAAAAAATTATTATTGGTTTAAAATTATCATTTGCACATAAAAGACGGAAAAACATTAAATCAACAATAAAAAAAACTCTTAAATTTACGCTGATAAAGATAAAGATTGATTTATCACGTTTTATCTTCCATCACCTCTTTAATAATATTACAATCGGTTGGAAATAAATAATTTACCAGCGATATAGATTTTTTTTAAAAGAATATCATGATATAAAGAATTAAAATATTATTATTTATTTATAAAATTTTTCAGTTTTTATTTATTAAAATTTATATTTCCAAAATAAGGTTTTTATAAATAATAAATAATATAGTTAGATATAGTAAAAAGTGATATATTATAAAATATATTTAAAGACATAGTAAATTTGATTGGTAAATAAAGATAAATAAATTGAAAAAAATGATTTTGATTTAATAATTTCTTACATAATAACTAGTCATCACTCTTTTTTTAGGAGTCTTTAAAACTGTAACACTTTAATTTGCTTAAGTTTTCTTACACAGTTTTTTTTTTTTTTTTTTTTTTTTTTTTTTTTTTTTTTTTTTTTTTTTTTTTTTTTTTTTTTGGTCTAGAAACTGTTTATGATTGATAGATATCTCAGACGTGAATGGACTTCAACCACTTGTTTTAAAATGACCGATAAATCATTTTTTTAACATTGTCACAATTTTTCTTTATTTTTTCATCTCATTCAATCATAACAATGTTTATTATTAAATTAACTGCTTTAGTTTTTTCTCCTGTTTAAAAAACCATCTGTAATTCTTTATCTTTATTAATATCTTTGTAATATTGGTCATAATTATTAATTTTTAATTGTTCGATATTCATTGTAAGATTTTTTTAAATAATATATTTTTCATTTTAGTTATTTAAAAACGCATTTTTTTCTATAAATATATTATTTTTAGTTTATTTTCTAAAAATATATTTTTGTTTCTACTCTGGGCATTTACATGTTACTTTTTTTTACTATAGTCCTACAAACCCGTGTTTTTATCGTTTTAGTATTAATGACGTTACATGCGTTATAGTTTTTAGGACATCAACAATTATTTGGAAATTTTGTTGATTAGACCTATAACGACTTTGTTATAATTAAATTTAATAGAAGAAGTTAATGACAACGACAGATGGCAAAACAAAAAAACAAATAAAAGAAGAAAAAACAAATAAAAATAATAACATAGACCAAAACTAAAACACAAAATTATAAAAAAAGTAACTATTTATGAATTTCCATCTAAAAAATGAAGTAATACTTACACGTGCCTAATTTAGTCAAAAGGTAGTAAGTATCTGTTATCAGGAACGACAGGTTTTGCCATGTGTATTCTTAATCATGTTTAATGTACGGATTAGGAAATGTATGAGTCAAATATATCAACAAAACATTCATTAATAAAAAAAAATATTAACCACTTGACAATTAATATATTTCTGTTCTGGTTATAGCTATAATTTGCCAACTATACTTCTATTAAAATCACCAACACAAAAACAACTGTATCATACAATTACCATAATCGAGTGCTAGCTAGCAACTTCATATACACAAATTCCTTGACTCGTAGCCAGTTCAACCAGATGCACAGACAAAAAGGTGCTCTATCTTCAGAATCATACCCTAACCGCACACTCCAGAGTGAAACAAGACTCAGATTTGACTCCACCATACAAAAAGGTGCCATCTTCAATAATGAAGGAGTTGATTGAAGTGTGGGGTAGCAGGTACGCGTCAAATTGAAAAGTTCCACAGTGAAACCTCAGCATCAAAAATCTCCACGTCATTCCAATCCCTACCATCTCTCACACAAGGAGGAGGAGACATCAATGGCTCATTCGCAATTCGCAGAAGCATTTCATGCAACCCCTCTTCTTGTTGCAGCCGCATTGGCTCTTCAATTTCTTCACTCGTCTGCTGTTGGTTCACCTCCTCAAATGCCTCAGCGGCCTCCACCGCCGCTCGCCGTATCTCCTCCGCGTCGGTGGTGTCCGGCACCGTGAGGCGCCACACGGAGTCGGCGAAGTTGAGGCAGGCGGACTTCCCCCTGAGCGCGAGCGCGGCAACGTCGTGAGCCCGCGCCGCCATTTCGGGGGTGCGGTAGGTGCCGAGCCAAATCCGGGAGTTGTTGTTGGGAACTCGCATCTCGCAGACCCACTTGTCGTTGTTCCTCCGCCGCACTCCCCGGTACACGGGGTGCCTGGTCTCCTTGAACACTCTTCGCCCCGCCCGCTTCTTGGGCCGCGATGACGCTAGAATCACTTCCTCGTCTGAATACCCACTGCTCTGCACTCTTGTCGGGGAACCTGTTTCGCAGGATGCTTCTGAGTCGTGGTCGAAAATCTTCATGGGGTTGTGTTGTTCAGGTGTCTGGATTTTGAGTTTGTGTTGGGGAGAATGGGGGCACACACATATATATATATATAGTTTTTTGTGAGGAAAGAGGATTGAGGCGCTTGGACCACGTACGAGGCTACGATGCGCACACGCTCATGCACACCACACGATACCGGTGGGCCACTCCAGCTACAAGCCCACGTCATTCACTGCTATAAGCCCACAATTTAAAATTATATTTAATTTAATTTAAACTAATGTTTATATCAATTATTTTTTATTTTATACTTTTATTTAAAAATAAAAAAACTTATGTATTGGTTTGTAAAAATGATAATACTGTCATTTAAATATAAACCGTCGTATATAAGAAGTCGTAAAAATAATAATGTAACTTTTTTAATAATGTGTGAAAATAGGTTTTTCTTTTATTCACCAAAAAAACTATAGAATAACACTCTGTTTATTTTTTACACCCAAATAAATAAAGTAGATTTCTAAATTGATTTATGATAAATATATAAAAAGGTTGTTTAAAATTATTTAAATGGATTGGTAAGATATAGTGATGGTTAACTTTTGTAAAACATGATGACAGGGCAAAAGGTGATTTAGATAGTAAGTTGCAAGAAGCTGTTGCTGTAGAAAGCTCGAGCTGGGTGTTTCCCACTGTGGGTCCAGTCCAGCTATCAGTGGTAAAGAGAAAAGGTTTTAAACGTGTTTTTCTTTTTTTTTGTGTTTTTATCCACATTTTAGCTACTATTCATTCTGGTTCCGCCTGCTAAGTAGTGAGATACAGAAGCATCTCAGTTTGACGGACAGCTCTGTTCTGCAATATTATACTATTATTATCTTTTCAAATTATTTCTCCACGTTTAGTTTACCGTTATTTAGTTAACTAGAGTGTCTAACCAACATTTTCACAATATATAAACATTAAACAACCAATCAAAATAATATATTTAAATTAAATATAATTTTAATGTAATAATCTTTATACAAAATTATTATATCCCAGTCCCCAGAGATCGTAAGATAGCGGATGCTTCTTTCTCTTAGATACGTATTGATATACACCGTAAAATACAATAGTTTAATATTAATATAAATTATTATTTTATTATTATATAATATTTTATTACATAAAATTAGTGTCAAATGAATATAATTTATAATAAATAATGTCAAAGTATAAATTTTTTATTTTATATCTAAATAAATAATATGAAATAACATCAATTTTTTATCACTAACAACTCTCTAACATCCCATTATATTCTAAAATAAAATTTAAAAAACGGTGAATATAGGGACAGGGTTGGTGGCCTATACTAAGCTTCGTGAGTGGTGCAAAGTATATTAATTTAAACATTCCAAGTGTTCCCAGACAAGTATTTTAAGAATACTTATATATTACATTTTATTTTATAATAATCTTAAAAAGAGTATTAAGTAATTTTATATTTTAAGTTGGAATTTGGGGGCTTTGTTTCTATTTTCATTTCTAATAATCAGATTCGTAGTAATATCATATCAGAAAACTTTACTTAACCCTGATTACACTCGCATTCTCTCTAAATTCAAAATAGAAATTCATATTTCTTATTTTTAATAAATGACACTAGTACTTTTTATATTTCAATAAAGTGATTTTTGTTTAAAAGTATTTTAACTAATATTCAAATAAAATTTTAGAATGTACAAAAATTAAATAATTTACTATAACTAAAAAAAATATTTTTTTATTAATAACATAAGAAAAATGATTGTCACATCATAAAAATTGTAAAAAAATTATTATCATTTACTAAAAATATAAGGGTTTTAATATCTATAAAAAATTATAGGGAATGTGAATATAAGTTTAATAGAAAAATAAGAGATGTGAGTATCTATTTTAGTGTTAAAAAAATGTGTGCATCATTTAGTGTTAACTCATGGAAGGTAAATACAATTTTCGTATAGATACACTTCTCTCACGAGTGTTCCTTGATTTTTAGAAGTATTAAAAAAATAATTACGAAATTTAAAGAAGATGAATACATAAGAATGAAACAAACATATCTACATTTAATTATTATTTTTTTAATTCTTGTACTCTTATGACAATTCTCACCTAAGATTAAAGTGGTTGAAGTAGTCATAGACCAATTAAAACACTTATTAGATCGGTAATATATAGTTAAATTTAAAACTGATAAGATCACCTGAAGATTGATCTAGGGTCCCAATTGACGCTAAACTATTTTTCCAATTTTAAAGAGTCCCTCTAAACTTTTCCCAAAAGTTCTCTAAGCGATTGCGATTTACTTATAAAATATGTGAGACTTCTAGGTAAAGGGTCAAGCACCAATAAACACACAAATTCTCTATAAAAGACCTGAACAATTATCACAAAATGAATAATGAATCTTAAACGAGTTTAAAGGATGAAATACAAAATTTTTAAACTACTTCATTCTCATTAGATTTTATTCATTCAAGAAAATCGTGTAGATGAATGTTTTTAAAAAATTAGTTTACTTTTATAAAATAGAGAATATATTAAATTATTGATTTTTTAAATTAAATAATGTTTTAATTATATATGATTTTATCTTTTTCATTATTATAATTGAAAATTTGTAACTACTAATGCTTAATTTACTTATTAATGAATATTTTCTTTGCTAAAAAAAAAATAAGAAAAACGAGATAGAACTATTTTGACGGTGGGGTAGAGAGTTAAATTAAGTTGGCACTACTTCTACGTGTTAAGAAGATTCAACCTCGGTTGAAGTAGATCGATTTTAGATTAAACACATTCATGAATTTGTATTTATTTGTCATTTCCTGTTTTCATATGTCAGACTTTTGACATCAACTAAACACATTGCATTATTAGTTTTATGTATTTTCGATCAAGTTTTTGTCCAAATTTTGTATTCTTAGCGTCATAATACGAGAAACCGCCCCACTGTACATAAATTATGAAAAAGAACGAGTAAAGAGAGATAAATGTAAATACCTAATTTTTATTTGGCTAATTTATTCATATGAAAAACTAAATAAAGCTAAACAACGAAAAAAAGGAGATGGGAGTCAGTGAAGTACCAGGCCCATAAAAAACGGGGTTTAATACTAACATTTAAGCCCATAATTATTTGATGAGCATGTGCTTCTTTTTATTAGATTTTAGACAACAAAAAAAAAATGTGTAATCAAAGTAGAATAATTGTTCACATACTGCAGATAATCATAGTTCATCTCAGATATTGGGTTCTGATTTTCCATTTTCTTTATCAGTATAATGGTTTGTTTCATAAATTGGTGCTATGCTTAAAAGGTTAATGTTACTTTGAATAAATTTAATTAGTTGATGTCCAGTCATAGAACAACACACTAGGTTATTGTTCATCATATATTAACATATTTAGAAGTTACATTAAGTCAATTACTTATTTTCTTTGTTTTTTTTCTAGAAATTTTACTATTCAGCTTAAGGCTATAATGATAATTGATGATAAAGATATATTTGGAGAAATTATAATTAGAGTAATGATATCCTATAAAATTTTACAATCACTTTATAACTATTATTTTATCTTTCATTTTCTTTATTTTTTCATAAATATAAATTTTTATTTCCATAATGATTATAATACTCTTAAAAATAATAGGTAACGTGGTTGTTACAATGATTAAAAGATTATTTTATAATAATTATAGACAATCCAATACAATATATTATATATATATATTTTTTAAAACTATCCCATCTCATGGATATTCAACAAATCACAACTTTTTTTTCAAGTTTTCGACAGAGTTATGACGAGAAAGTTATGCTAAATGTTTGTAGTGAAATCGCGTGACTTGCTTGTCTTTTAGCAAATTTTGGCATAAACAGAGTAGTATTTTTTGTTTTGCGATTATCGATTTGTAATATGCACCTCAATTCTAATCCAACTTTTCAGGTAAGAATCAAAATATATTGAGTTAGATTATTATTTATAATGAAAAAATCTGCTTAAGAGATCATCTGACTAATTTTTATTAAGATTAGATATCAACTTACTAAATTATTTAAAAAGACTATTCGTCGTAACATTTTTATGTAAACTTATTTATGCAAGTTAAGAGTTCTAAATATTATTTCCCAACGTGAGGGATACCAATAACAAAAATAATTATTTTCTAATATTCTTTTTGTTAAGCATTATATTCTTTTTGTATCTTACCATATAGAAATATTTATTCCTTTAAACAATTGAGTAATTATGAAACTAGAGTGGTTTCAATTTGGTTTTGAGATGTTTGTCGAAAAGAGTGAGCTAAGGAAGTAAAGAAGAAGGTCCAAATAAAAATGAGCCCAATAAAAAGTCCCACCTAACAATAGCGCAAGCAGAAAAAAACAATTGTTCTTCAAATACAAGGAAGATGTTGGAAGGAGAGAAAAAAAAAAATTAGACAGACAACACCTTTTTGTAAATAAGAATGGGTTGGTGGATGCCACGGGAATAGCCGCACTATTTGCAAGGGGTACCCTACAAGATTACGCTCAGTATTTTTATGGATTTGAGATTTCTGGACATATTGGATTGTAAGGAATTGATTGTGCTCATGGCTAGAAAAAGGGTTTTGTTTGGGCAAATAATTCTTAAATACAATTATGTCGTTACATTAATTTCACACCACAGAAGAAATTAATTTATAATATATGTTGAAGTTCTTTTTTAGTAAGAGTATTACGGGAACGCATGAATATTTTCATATTCTAAAATAATAAATATCCCGAATAAAAGAAATATCCTAAAATTGATAAATAGTAAGAGGAAATACGAAAATCCAAATCAAATTGAAATTGGTAACGAGGCCATAATGGTTTTACGAAGCTGTGTTCCAAGTAGGACATGACAAAGATGCCAAGCTTCTAGGTTTGTCCTAGTAGGAAGTAAGTTATGCCTGCACTTCCAAAAATAAATGGTTAATATAATTTTGGTCCTTGAAATTTAAATACTCTTTAACTTTAGTTATTTAAAAAATACAAATATAATATATTGATGCAATAATGATAAGTAGCTGAACAAAGATTTTTGTCTAAACTAGAGAGAAGATGAGGAAGGGGGTGGGGCAGCTTCAGATTGCAAAGACAGAGACAAATCAAATCTGGGTCGTCGGCTACGAGATACTGGTCTTGCTTGATCGTGTTTGGACACAAACTTTCATTTTCTAGTTCATAAAAGTGCTTATGTTGGCCCATAATGAATGAACTAGAATGGCCACGTTCCGCAGCTTTTGAAAAGTGAAAAAGAGCTTATGTAAGTTAAGTGATGTCGGTGATTTGTTATGTTAGGGATATTATTATGATTCCAACACATAAAACCCCACCAACGCACGTGGCTAATCCTTTCCCTCTCATTTTGATTACTTAACCACACACCCATTTCCACATTAAATCTCTCCTACACCGCCCTTTTTGACTTCATGTGACCGACTTACACTTCCACTATTTCATTACTGTTAAGACATCACTCATAGCCAAAATACACTTATAACCCACTCACCTAATAAAGGAACACTCAAAAGATACGTAATTCTCATGTGTTTTTCCTCATCACCTTTAGCCATAACGTGACGCAAAATATTAAGAACTTTTATTTAGAGTTAGTGCATCAAGAATAATGAGTCTTACGAGTATAGGAGGTTAAATATATATAGGCTTCTATATAGTACTGGACACATCGACTATTGAAGGTGAGAAATTCAATTTTGTTTCACTTTAGTTGACAAGACCCATTACCTTAAATAAAATGGTGGATATAAGTGTTGTTTATACATATACACCATCCTATAGCATCGTTATCGACAATACGAATTGAATGTTTTTTACTTCATTCTCTCTGTATCTTTTATTACAACAAAATTTATTTAACATTTCTCTTTATAATAAGGTTATGAATGAACTTGCCCTTTTACAAGTTATCCAAGTGAATGTTTCTTTTAACATGGACACCCATTCTTACAAAAACTGGTTTTTCTTCTCTGAGTTAAGAATTTGTCTTTTTTTTTTTTCATTTTTTTTATCAGTATATAGTTTTGAATAAAAATAAACTAAATGGAGATGTGTAATACATAAGGAGGAGTATTGATTAATTTTCCAAAATCACCGAATGAAATGGAGAGGCTTTTTTCATTATATATTTATTTATTTATTTATTTATTTAGCCTTCTTGAATGTATATCAAGCAATTATTCCCTCTCTGAAATACAAGCTCTTGATAATTGTACAAGTAATATTGGACTAAGATATCTTATTTGGATTATAAAAAGTTGAAGAATGAAATTATTGTATAAATTAGGACCATATTTTTCTTAACTTTTTTCTAATCAAAAGCAGATATTAAAAAGGGCAAATTTCTTAAATTGATGTATTTTTTTTTTAAATTCTTGAAATGGTGCAATTTTTTATTTATTTTTGGATATGGATAAATTGTGCATAAGAGACACTATATAATTGTAAAGAAACCCTCGTCCTATTCCACCATTTAATATAAGATTAAATGAAATAGTGAAAAGAAGACACAGAGCTTAATTTACTAAATAAATTTGTGCATATAATATTTCAATTAATGAGTTAATTAATATAGTGAGAATAATGTACCATTTTAATAGGGTTAATATTCTCCACCCATTCCTCTTCTGTTTATTTGGCACGTGTGTCATGTATTGCTAATATGGAACTAAAATAAATTCACAGTTACAAAAGTGGTTTTATTTATTGATAAAAATGATTAAAATTAAATTGAAACAAATGTGAAGTTAATTTAAAATTAAACAATAATGGTTTGAGGGGATTATTGTTTAAATTAAAATAAAAAATAATATTAGTATGAGATTTATATATTGAACTAAATTAAAAGTAAGTTTGATTTTGAAAAGAAAAATTAAATTAAATTAACATTTAGTAATAAAATATATTTAGCAAAATTAAGTTTAAGTTTAATATTTGAATTTAGTTACTAATATAAAAAAAAATTAAAATAAAATTAAGATTTAGCAATAAATTTAGAATGAAAATTTTGAAAATATTATATAATTTTTTAAATAAATTTATTGTTAGTTTTTAAATTATATTTATTACTAACTAAATCTATTTCATATATTAATAACTAAATTAATGGCATGTAACTTTTTTTTCTCAGTAACCACTTTTCTATTCAAATTAAATTAAAATTTTTGTATTTATTTTAGTTTCACATTAACAATCCATCACACCTGCCAAATAAAACAGAAGAGAAATAGGTGGAGAATATTAACCCTATTAGAATGGTACAGTATTCTCACTATATTAATTAACTCATTAATTGAAATATTATATGCACAACACAATTTTATTTAGTAAATTAAGCTTTGTGTCTTCTTTTCACTGATTTTATTTAATCATTAAATCGTGGAATAGGACCATACTTTATTTATGTCTTATGCACGATTTACCCATATCTAGAAATAAATAAAAAATTACATTATTTCAGGAATTTCAGAAAAAAAATTACACCAATTTGATAAATTTGCCTATTAAAAAGACATTTAAAAGGGCTCAACTATATATTTTATTTTGGTTACTGTGAAAAAAGTAACAAACGAACGATGCAATAAAAAGATTTACAAAAAGTATATTATCTCTTTCCCTTAATTACCTTTAATCATGGGAATGGGTCCATCGAGGATTTTGTTTCAATTATAATCTTAAAAGTTTTGTTAATATATATGCTGGCCAATACAAAAAAGTTCACAAGTACGTTCTTAGACCTAACGTGGAACACTTTGGTGCCATATCTTGAGATTCGCTTTTTAAGAGTTATGACTTAACACCTTATTATGCACTATAAGATGATATAAATAGCTTGTTAAGGTCTCGTGCATTTGTTTCATAATTCTGCTCATTTTAAACGTCAAAAATTTGTAAGTGTAGAACAATAATTAGGTTTGAAAAGTAAAAAATTCCATCTAAATATTTCCCAAACTAGTGATTAAGTAACTTCCAAAGTCGGTGTTCACTGCTGCATTGCACTTGTAACAGATACGTTTGTGTTCTTTCACTTCAGTGTCCCCTCTTGTTTTATGCTTTTGATAATTAATTAGTTAAAAAGAGAATTCTGATACGAACACACTAGCAGGAAAACTCTACGAAACAGTGTGTAATCAAGTTTTCAATTGCCACTCCTAAATTTCGTTTGAAAGGCTTACATTTGCCTTACTTGAGAGATTTAAAATACATTTGATTTGAATCTTTACTATAAAAAGAACAAAGGTCAAAACAATGTCTATTTGCAAGTTAATAAATAACCTTTCATTTCTTAAACCATTTGTAATATAAGAAGAAATGTAGGAATAGAAACCTTCCTGTCAAAATCTTTCGAATCAATTTCTTTTTGGTTCAGTAATTGAAAACCAAACTAGCAGTTGGATTGATTCTATCTCCTTTTACCATAACAGAATGGAAAAAAAAATTATTTTTACAACCCCTATTTTTATTATAACGATTTAACAACTCTAAATACTAATAAAATTAAATTAAGTTATTTAATCAAAATATAAATTAAATCACTAAATAAAAAGTTAATAAAAGAGATTGTAGATGTAGTATATAAAATTAGAAAGGTGCACATAGATCATTAGCTTAACAGAAAACCACTTTCGAAATAGTAAATTTTGTAACGTTATATCATAAACTATTTTTAGGTTTGGAACAATTTTTACAGTAAGAATTATACAAGAAAAGAAGTAAGCAAGTTTAAAAAATTTCTTAACTGACACTCAGACTTAATCTCTTAAATAAGTTTTCCAATTTGAATTTTATTGATAAAGAAAATTCAATTAAAAAAATACCTACTAAAAATAAATAGTTAATTAAAAATATTAGCCGTCGTGAATACTCATGCAACATGATACACTGGTATTAGAAAAACCTTTGTGAAACATATTTAGTATAACAGAAGACGAGACATGCCCTTGTTCTGAATTTACATAAGCTTTCTGAAGTTCACATGTGTCAAAAATAACTCCACAAAGTTTCTGCAGCTTGTTTCTCAGGCGAGTTATCGGACGGCGGCGGGCTCATTCTGGGAGGCGACAGAAGCATTCCCCCGGCCATGTCCACCAGCAGATTTGGCATGCCGAAAATGGCTTCCTCGTCCAAGAAATCATTTTCAAACCACCAAGTTGACGCATCATCAATGTGGGTAGCTTCAGTTTGTGATGCAATGTTGTGGGAAGCTTCAGTTTCGGCCTTCATCGTTGCGGCTGCAGCGGAAGCAGCAGTGTGAATATCCGCGGGAGAGTTGGTTGCAGGGATTTGAAACTTGGAAACGGAGTGAGGGAGGTTGAGAACGGCGCCGTCGCCTTTCAAGGCCAGTGCTGCGACGTCGTAGGCGGCGGCGGCCATCTCCGGCGTGGGGAAGGTGCCGAGCCATATGCGGGAGGCCTTCCGCGGCTCGCGGATTTCGGAGACCCATTTTCTTCCCCGGCAACGGATTCCACGGTAGAGTGGGTGCCTCTTGGAAGAAGATGAAGGGGCCATGGGTGCTCTTCCTTACAAAGTTAATGGTGTTTATTGGTAAATGGTGATGCATTTATAACAACAGGGAAACCATGCATCACACGTACATTAAAAAGTGTTAATTCAGAAGTAGGTTTTGTTCAGGAATGAAGAAAACATGAGATAATTTGTTAGGTTGTTGGATATGAAAAAGATGGAAGAAACCAAATTGATAAGTATGTATATGCCATGTAAATATATATATATATATATATATATATATATATATATATATATATATATATATATATATATATATATATATATATATATATTTTTTT
>Ga0209700_104408_pt1 | contig 25398 bp, 10 predicted proteins | sample SiratroredBW_FD_187528 | JGI IMG/M metagenome (GOLD analysis project Ga0209700, IMG submission 187528) | Root nodule microbial communities of legume samples collected from California, USA - Siratro red BW (SPAdes) (version 2) | ecosystem: Host-associated > Plants > Roots > Nodule | place: USA...
ATCAAAATTCACATGTACAGATTCTTCTATCAGCATGGTCCTCTTGTTATAAACCCGATAAGCATGACCATGTTGTGAGTAACCCACAAAAATACCTTCATCAGACTTGGAATCAAACTTACCAAGGCTGTCCTTACCATTATTAAGTATGAAGCACTTACAGCCAAAGACCTTTAGGTGAGACAGGTTCGGTTTTCTTCCTCTGAATAGTTCATATGGAGTTCTCTTCAGTATGGGTCTGATCAGCACTCTATTTAGCACATAACACGTTGTGCTGACAGCATCTGCCCATAAGTATTTGGGTAGTCCATTCTCGTTCAACATGGTTCTGGCCAGTTCCTCCAAAGATCTGTTTTTCCTTTCTACAACTCCATTCTATTGTGGAGTTCTTGGTGCTGAGAAGTTGTGTTTAATACCCAGTTTACTGCAGAATCTGTCAAACTTCTCATTCTGAAATTCTCTTCCATTGTCAGATTTAATGAATGAAATACTGCAGTCATTTTCATTCTGAACAACTTCGACAAATCCTTTAAAGACATGGTAAGTTTCATCTTTGGTGACTATGAAAAATGTCCAAGTGAACCTGGAATAGTCATCAACAATAACAAGACCATAATAGTTCCCTCCTAGGCTCATAGTTCTAGAGGGACCAAATAAATCCATATGCAGCAGTTCAAGTGGTCTAGTTGTTGAAACAACATTAATCGGTTTAAAAGAGCTTTTAGTTTGCTTACCCATTTGGCATGCTCCACATAGTTTGTTCCTCTCATACTTAAGCTTACGAAGACCAATTACAAGATCCTTAGATGCAATCCTATTTAAATGATGCATGTGAATGTGTGCAAGTCTCCTATGCCACAACCAAGACTCATCATCTCGGGATAGCAAACAATTCATGCTAGATGTTATGCAGGACACATTAAGCATGTAAATGTTACTCATTCTTTTACCTACAAGAATTGTTTCAGCAGATTTTGAATCTGTTATGAGACATTGATCAGGCTCAAACATGATCTTGTATCCTTTATCGCACAGTTGACTGATGCTTAGTAAGCTGTGCTTTAATCCTTTCACTAAGAGTACATCTTCGATGATTACTCTATTATTTCTTCTAATATTGCCAACTCCAAGTATCTTGCCTCGATTATTGTCACCATATGTCACATATCCTGCAGGTTTCCATTTGATATTAATCAACTGAGTTGAATCTACTGTCATATGCTTTGAGCATCCACTGTCCAGATACCACATCAGCTTATTGAGGCATTGGTACCCTACTAAACTTGGGTCCAACAATGTTAGATGTGCTTTTGGGCACCCACTTAACTAAACCTTTTGGCACTAAAAACCTTCTAAATTTACAGTCCTTAACAGAATGACCCTTTTTCATACAATAAAAGCAGGTAATAGGCTGTGAAAACTGTTTAGTATTGGTTTCGAAAAAGCTACTATACTTTTTCTGTTTCCTTGGGAAATTGGGTTGATGTCCAATTCCAGCCTTTTCGAAAACACAATTTTGAGAGCCCAGAATGGCATTCAAATTGGCTGTTCCCATAGTCAACTTTGAAGCAGTAGTAATTAGGTAGTTCACCTTCTTTTGAAGAATTTCACAGTTTTCGCATTTTGCTGGCTTGCTGGAGTCTAAGTTACTGGAAGTTTTGTAATGATCAAGGTCAGTTTTCATTCTTAAAACTTCATCTTCCAGTTCCTTAACTCTAGCTTCCAACCAGTTGTTCTTACCTTTCAGTCTATTGTTGGAACGAGCCAGTTTCTCTGCTACCTCATGCGTCTCTTGAAACCCACCCAGTAGTAAATTGTAATTTGTACTGTTAACGGAAGTACTAGAGTCTTCACTGCTAACCTCAGAATCTTTTCCAGCCATAAAGCATGGATTTCCTTCATTGTCTCCCTGTGAAGAGCTGCTGGATGAAGAAGCATTATCTTCCCATGCAACATATACCTTTCTTCCTTTTCCAGCTTTGTAATTCTTCTTTTTAATGCTCTTCTCTTTGTTAGCCAGATTTGGATAGTCTGTTTTCATATGTCCCTGTTTGCCACAACCATAACAGGTAAGCTTATTTGGATTTAAATCAGGTTTTCTAGTATACCTTTTAGATTGTTGATTCTTTCCCTTTCTCTTCAGCTTAATGTATTTCTAGACTTGTTTTGTCAGCAGACTGGTGTCTTCGGAATCACTATCTTCTTCTGAACTGTCCTCACTGGTTTCTATTTCAGCAACTTTTGATATCAGTGTAAGGCTTCTGGATTTTTTTTCAGCAGATTCCATTTCGTTCAGCCTTGTCATCTCTAGTTCATGCTCTCTCAGTTTGCCAAATAGTGCACCTGTTGTGAGAGTTGTTAAATCTCTAGTTTCTAAAATTGATGTCACCTTGGGCTGCCAACTTCTATCCAAGCATTTGAGAATCTTGATGTTCAGTTCCTCTTTATCAAACTGTTTTCCCAGTCCTATCAGGTGATTAACTATATGAGTGAATCGTTTCTGCACATCAGCAATTGATTCTCCTGATTGCATCCTGAATAATTCGTACTCTTGAATCAGTGCATGTTTCCTTACCCGTTTCACATCATTCGTGCCTTCATGAGTGACTTCCAGCACCTCCCACATCTCCTTTGCAGAGGTACATTGAGACACCCTGAAAAATTCATCCATGTTCAAGGCAGAGGTTATAATATTTTTGGCAATGCAATCATACTGCACACGCTTATTCTCTATATCAGTCAGTTCATCAAAAGATTTCACAGCAGACACAACATCAACAATATGCATAGGTATATATGGTCCATTTATAATTGCATTCCAAATGCCTCTATCAATAGACTCAATAAAGATCTGCATTCTGATTTTCCAGAATTGGTAATTCACACCAGAAAACATTTGAGGTCTATTTGTTGAAGCCCCCTTAGCAAAAGGCAAACTGTTTTCAGCCATGGATCGAAAACTTGACTAGGATACAAGTCCTAGCTTTGATGCCAATTGAAAGAAACTGTTTTGACTGAAATACAAGAGGGGGTTGAATTGGATTTCAAAATCTTTTTCAAAAACTAGTTGACCCTTTTTAAGAAATTCAAAGTTGTTTAATAAACTGGATCTTTATTGACTTTACTGAGCAATACAGTAGAATGAACCAGTAAACAGAATATAATCCAGTCATAGTACAATGCAGTAAGTCAAACAATTTTATCAAAATTTAAATGTAAGTGCGGAAGCAATTTAGTTAACTGCACAGAAACAGAATAGAAGTTAACCACACAGAATGAATTGATCAACTCTGATTCAATCAACAGTTTGAATTATAATGAGTCAATCAAGAAATAAAATTCTTTTTATTAAAGAAACACTTATTAAAGGATGTTTAAGTCTTAAATCAATTATAGTTCAATTATAGATTCTGAAAATAGTTTTATACAATGAAAGATTTGGTTTTCTGGTAAAATAAACTAATAAACAATTAACCCAGCAAATTGCGAAACTACTGATTTGCAGAAAACTGATATACTGGTTGTTAATAGATTCAGAGCAGTTTGGATTAGACTGTGTTAAAAATGGAATAACTGATTTTAGGTTGTTTTTGAAAATGCTTTCAGAAAATGATGAAGTTATTCAATTAGCAAGATTCACTTAATTCTGAAAAATTCAAGACTATCAGCAAGAACAACAAAAAGAGAGAGCAAGAGAGAGTAAGGACACAACAGATTTTTATACTGGTTCACCCAACAGCAGGGCTACGTCCAGTCTCTCACACACAGTAAGGATTTCACTAAACTGATCAACCTGATCCAGTTTACAACACTTGCCTACAGCAAGACGACACTGCACTCTGCAGCCAACCCCTGCTGACCCTACAACAGAACAAGAAACACTACAGAATCCACTGTGTGCTTCAAGAACTCCCTTGCTGAAACCCACAGCAAGTAACGTTATACAGAGCCCACTGTATAACCCAGAAATGTCTCACTACAACTCGCAGTAGACCACTGCTGATCCCACAGCAGAACCAGAAACCACACAGAAACCCACTGTGTGTTTCATGAAGACCCTTGCTGAAACCCACAGCAAGTCACACTCTGTATAGAGCCCACTGTACAGAACAGAATTACCAACCCAGGCAATTCAAGAACTCAGAATAAATGTCAAAACAGATGATGTGCGAACAAGGTTACTGTAATACAAGCACTTCTATACAAACGAATACAAAAGAAACAAGTAAAGGTATAGAAGGCTTAGTCTTGATGATCAAATCAGTGAAGAACAGTCTCAGTCAGATGATAGCTCCAGCAGCAGTTCAAGAAAAACGTTCTTGATTAAAACTTTGATTGATCTTTGATCATAAGACTCGCTGGCGCATTTGCTCTCTTTTCTCTCTTTGGAATCTCAAATTTTCGTGCTCAGAAAATGTGTAAAATGATTTTCGTTTTTTCCAAAAATTTCGCACCAGCTATTTAAACATAACTGTCATTTAAAAATTCAATCGATTGAATCTTCAAATAGTCAACTGTTTTTCTCCAGTTAGTTAAAACAGTTATTTAAAATGCAAGTTTTGATTTTAATGATTTTTCAAAACTTTTGTTAATTCAGAAAATATATTTGGAGCTTATCATTGATTAAGATTGCATGCTTCACTAATTAGACCTCAACCTTACCCCACAACTCACTCCTAAGTTCTAGATGAAATCATCATGCATTCCACATATGCTCGTAAGGTCTTGAACTTCTTCACTTGGTTGGCTTCATCAAATCATCATAGCATCCCACTGGTGCTAACAATCTTTATATTTTATTTTTATTTTTAGTATATCTATTTTTACTATTGTTTTAGTTAATTTTATTAACATTATCAATATTATAGACAATGTGCACAAACCAAGTCCCACATACACCAACAGAACTGAATTTATCACTAAACTAGAGCAACATTGTTGTAATAATATTAATAATACTATTATAATAATAACATATTAAAAATAATATATTGATTTTTAATATGAATTATATTATATAATTTCGTATGTAATTCTGTATAATATTGATTTTTAATATGCATTATATTATATATGAATTTACATATGGATTAAATCCGTATGTAATATCTTAGATGCAAATCCGTATGTAAAAATCCATATGTAATGTTGATTTTATATAGGGATTCAAATTTGTAGATAATTCCGTATCTAATGCTAATTTTACATATGAATACAAATCCATAGATAAAATTTCATATATAATACAAATTTTACATACGAATTTTTATCCGTATATAATTTTCGTAGATAACTTGAGTTTTTTTTTGTAGTGACAACTTCCTTTTGTGCTAACTCGTCCACAAGCAGGTAGTACATCTTGCTTAAGAGGAGTGTGCTACTGTGAGATGCCCATAGACTCTAACCTCTGGTCGAATTCACATCTTAACTCATTTATCTCTATGTTTTTATCTGCCCGGTTTAAGGTGTGCCTATGTGTCATAAGTTGTGCAGCTACCTCCTCCATCATTTACTAGCTCACGGAAGAGCTTGAATGAGGAGTTGGTCCAAAATATTGTCTAACCCACACACACCAAAACCAGCAATACACACACGACCAGTTAGTCTTCGATGTCAATAGCAACAGTCAATATATCATTTCGTCCTTGGAACACAAAACTTCCATGTTAGCTTTACTCCACTAGGGCATCTTATAAAAAATAATACAATATATTAATCGTACATGTATAACTACTAAAAAAACAAGATTATGAATTTATTAAGAACTTATAATTTGTTGGGCAATCTCGTTGTGACTTTTCAGATGTCATTTGCTCTTCCGCTTTAGTCCTAACCAACTTCCATTTTTCATGTCAACTAGGAGGGAATGGAGGACAAATAAGTTCTTCGGCAAAAGATGATGATTCTTTTAATTTCTCTAGCTTCTCTTTCATCACCTTCTATTCCAACAAATCATATCCCTTGAGATAGTTGGTGGGGTGACATTCCTTTGTTGGATGTATTGTGTTTTCCTCCTCCTTTCCTACCAAATAAAAAAAATATAAATTGAATTTTCAGTTATGACATTATATTATTTAATTAAACTTTGATGAAATTAACAAATCTATCAAGAGGGATCCTCTCCACTTTGAAGAACTTGTGTTCAAATCTCTTCATCTATACAATACTTTCCATAAGGGAACTTTCCCTTGTATTTGTTGTAGATGTAGAAACTCATCAAAATTTATCTTAAATTGTCTCCATTTTGTGGTCAGGAATGACATAATCTTCTTTCTAATGTAAGTGGAAGTCTCTAACTCAAAATTTGTCTACAAAATAAAATAAATAAGTCATTAAAAACGTACATTACGTTTGATGAATTACTTATACAAATAAGATTTTTTTTTCTATTTCTATAACATGAACCCAGTTGAAAATCAAAACAGACACCTTCGAACGAGTTCTAATCAAAATAAATTTTTATTTCATATAACTAAATTTTTATTTCATATAAATAATTTTTTAAATATATACTACTTTATAATCAAAATTTATAATAAGTTTTAAGGTCATCGAAAACACAACTTATCAATGCACATAACTTTTTTCCAAATTTACTTATTTATGTAATTACGATGCAAAATTACACCATTTTGGTAAAAAAAAACCCCTATATAACTAATGTATAAAAATCTATTCTAACTAATTCACTTCCTTATCCAACTACCAAATAATATAAGTAAAGAAATATTTAGAACTTCTTAACATTTTATAAATTAAATTAGATTACACAAATTAAAGTTTAAAAATATTATTTAAAATAATTTTTATAAATTAATTTTTAAATAAATTAATGTTGGTTCTAATTTATAAAAAACTTAATTTTGTTTTATTTATATTTTAAAATCTTATATGAAAGTTCATTATAATTAAGTTCCTTTCTAATGTGGCACAGCGTTGACTTTTCACACCATCAAAGTACAAATCCACCAAACCTCCTTAGGGATTCATTGATTATAGTTTCCTCTACTTTCTACTTACCTTTCTCATCAGCAACTTTGGTCATTCTGTATTTTTCAACTCCTCAGTACTATATATATGTGTGTTATACCCTCATATACCATCACACACACATAGAACAGATACTCTTACAACTGAATATTCACTAAGTAAGCCATGGAGAAGAAATCATTGGCTGTGTTATGCTTCTTCTTCCTTGTTCTCTTTGTTGCTCGTATGTCACTACTCTTACGTTCATTCTTCTGCATGTCTATAACTATATTCATTCTTCTTACATCCTATAACAGTATATTTTCATACACTGTGTACCTTTTAGTTTCCTACAAGGTTAAAGTATTGTCTCTACGGTCTCCTTAGTTGTTCTTCTCGATCATTCTTACTACTTTTTATAATTCAATATCTCCTATATATATATATATATATTGATGAATTTATTTGAACATGCAGAAGAAGTTGTGTCGCAGACGACAGAGACATGCGAGAACCTGGCTAATACATTCACAGGTCCATGCTCCACCATCAGCTGCGATGATCACTGCAAGAACAGAGAACAATCGCAGAGAGGCAGGTGCAGCAATGATTCCCGCTGTTGGTGTATCAGAAACTGTTAAGAACATCCTCTCCAACATGCATGCAGGGCAATTTATAAATAAAACAACTATATATATATATATATATAGGGAATAAGACTACCACTGCATCTATGAACTCTATATTATAGTATTTCTTTCATGTAAGAACTTTATGTGTATGTGCCTAACAGCTGAAGTTATGCACTTATCTTATGAATGAAGTTCTTTGTTCTTCTGTTTCGAAACATGATGGTATGACACTTAGTACCATCATTTTAATTAATCTTCTTGACTTCTATTCATGTATCTTCTTTTAGTTCTTCTTTAAGTAACCTGTTGCATGTATCCGAAGTAGTTAATTAGTTGATTTAGTACTTTTTTTATAAAAGTAATTAATCTTTTTATGTACAAAACAACATAATTAATTAATTGAATCAGTACTTTGTTTTATAAAAATAATTAATTATTTTATGTACAAAACTTTCAAAATTCCTAAATAGCAGCATGAGTCTCTTTTGGTAACTGAAAAAAAAATTAGAGAAAAAACTAATATAATATTTTTATAAAAAATTATTATAAGTTTATAATATAAATAAATATTTACATTTCCATGTCAATTTTATCATTTATACTCTTATACAGTTAATTAGTTCTTTGTTACACATAACTTTTTTTACAGTAAATAATTAGTATAAAAATCTATTTTATCTTTAAAAATATTACTTTTTATATTTAGTTACGGGTATTTTATCCACAAAGTTGTAGGATATATAAATGTAGTAAATAAAGTAGTTAAAGCCTTATACATCATTGAATATAAATTACAAAATGAAAATGCAACATATACAATTTAGTATCTACAAAAGAAATAAAAGCTCCTTCTTCCTTAAAGATAACCATATCCAAGACCTGAAAATAACTAGCCCATAATTATTCTATTAGTTGACATCTCCTCTAAAAATAATACTTTTTACATGCCTAGATTAATTAAGTTATAAAAAATCAAATGAATTGTCACGTTTTGTAGCTATTTTACCAAGTTGGTTATGATATTGCTACATGAAATGCATTTTCCTAAGTATAGTTTCTTGAAAACCTAACCATAAGTAACACAACTTCGAAACATTGTGTCATGATATGGTTCATAGTCTCTTCATACAAATGAAAAATAGAACATATTTTGTAGGTTGTAGCACCTTATTCCTCATCTTCAAATTATCCCTTGTTAGCAATATATTATAAATCACTATCCTTGAAAAAAAAAAAAAAAGAAAAAATAGGACCTGATGAGTAACACTTGTTGTCTTCGGTGGCTTCCGTTTCAACACGTGCTCCTCTAATTTATGAGCTGTCTCTTCAATCTTATTCAAATCGCCTTTCAGTCTTTGACCCACCACTTTTGTGTCCTTCTAGGTAATATAATAATGTTTATTTATAAATCACAAATAAGAATTATTTCTGAGATATGAAATTAAGTTTTCATTTCATTGAATTTTCTCACATTTTGATAAACATTTTAACATTATTTATAGTTTTTTACATTAACAAATATTACAATATAGAAAAACTTAACAAAGAGAATGATATATTAATATGAAGCATATGGTTCGTACTCAAAATTAAACTAACTAAAATTCCATTTTCGATATATAAATATCAATCGGATATAATATTTTAATAATTAATTTAAATCAGTCAAAACTCAATATGTGTCACTATGCAATGATGCGTTTGAAATATTGGAAAGTAAGCACACAGAATAAGGAACCACTCAGATTCATTATCTTTTTTAGTTTTTAATAACTAAATATATTTCACCAACTATTTCACTGTTTATAATTATATATATATATATATATATATATATATATATAATAACTTTTATTAACTCAATAATTATTATAGTTTTATATTATTATGATTACTTATGTTAAATTTTATGAAATTAAATAAATGGAAAGGTAATTAATTAGGGTTCAAACATGAATTGTTATATGTTATTACGTCAAACACTATCATTTTAGTTATAGGTAACAAAATGTAAATAAATAAGAATTTAAAGAGTTAAAAAAAACGAAGAAACCCACAATTGATAGTAGAATTATATATATAATTTCTACAGGAATATCAAGGAATTATGCAAAAATCTACTGGATTAGACGATTTTTATAATTTTGTGTTGAGTTTGAGTATTTAATACTAATATAATTCAAATAATATATGACTATTAAATTACTCATGAAAATTAGTTTATTGTATAGTCGTAATTGAATTTATATGATAATCAATCTATAATAAAATAATATTTTATATTTTCATAAATTCTCGGTATTCTTCAATCTCTAAATGGATGGCACGAGATTCAATTTTACTATCGTTATATATAATTTAGATATAATTAAGACATTAAATAATTTTAAGTGAAATAAATGTTTCATCCAATAGTGAATTGTAAGATGAAATAATTTAATCAAATGTCAATGAATATTGTTTACCTTTATTATATTTAGAGTGTATCATTAAAATATTAATTTTAAAATATTCAGCTTCGTGAAGCTTAAAAGCATGTATGGGGTTGTGATCAAGACTTTTGAGAAAGGGAATTTCAGTACTCATAATCGAGTCTTCAAAATTCAAGTTAAATAAATTTACTTAGTGACAAAGATATAAACACCTAAACTTAAGTGCTAAAAACATAGAAAGACTAATGATAAATATTTAATTCTGTATCAACTTACAACACCATTGTGGTATAATAAATAAATAATCATATTCCTCAAGTAGGTAGATGGAAAAAAATCTATTTTTTGAATAGAGAATCTCAGGGCATTTTAGTTTGTTCACGTTATTGATATGGTGTACGTCATAACGTGATATAGTGCAGGAAGCAAAAGCCTAAACATAATTGGGGGCCCATTTATGCATCGGGCTTCAGTCAAAGCCCATTTGATCATAATCCAGCAAATAACTCCTCCGCTTTCTAGTTACCGATTCCACCCAGTTCCTTAACTTAAACTCACTGCAAAACCCCGAGCTCAACCCAACGGAGAAAAATGTCGAGAGATGAAGAAAACGATGCTCGGAGGAAAAATGTTACGACTTCAGAGAAAGAAGAAGACGAAGCTCCGTCACGGAGAGATTCCAAAAAGGTGCGAGAAAATTCGGAGGTAGACTCGGAAACCGAGAGAAGGCGCAACAGTTCGAGGAGAAAATCCCGAGGAGGAAGCTCAGATTCCGATGACGGACACAGGCCACACCGGAGGAAGAGGAAATCGCGGCGACGCTACAGCAGCGAGTCGGATTCCAGTTCCGGTTCCGGTTCCGGTTCCAGTTCGGAGGAGTCCGAGTCCGAGTCGGATCGGTCTGGCTCGGATTCGGAGTATTCGGAATTGGAGAGCGAGGACGAGCGCAGGAGAGAGAAGAGAAGGAGGAGAGAGAAGGAGGAAGAGAGGGAGAGGAAGCGGAGGAGGAGAGAGAAAGAGAGGAAGAGGCGGAGGAGAGAGAAAGAGGAGGAGCGGAGGAAGAAGGAGAAGTTGAAGAAGAAGAAAAAGAAGAAGGAGAAGGCGGAGAGAGGGAAGAAGGGAGCTGTGACGAATTCTTGGGGGAAGTATGGGATAATTAGAGAAACTGATATGTGGTAAGAGATTAATGCCTTTTTATTATCTGTTAAATATTGTGTTCGATTGTTGATTGAAATGTGAGAGATGATTGTTTATCGGGATCCATAGTTCAATTTGATTGAATTATGATGGGATCGAGAACTATAGGTTTTCAAATTGATCAGTGGTGTACTTTTATTTAAACCTTGGTAAGATTATTAAGGGCAATGACTAATTACTGGGTTTGATGTTTTCACATGACAAGAAGAACTGTAAGGCGAGTGAAAAGAAAGGCAATGATTTTACAAAATTCCAGCGTGCTCCAAAAAATTCTATCTCTCAATTCATTTGATTACAGGAGAAATTAAAACCAACTATCATATTTTAACATAACAGATCTTCACGAGTCATTTCATTTCATTGAAAGGGTAGTAGGTTATAATTTATACTCCTGATGATGATTTCTAGTTTTTAGGGATTTTACAATTTTGAAGTTTGGTGGCATTATGCCAATGCCACAACTTATGGTATATAGGAAGATGTTGGCATATGCAAAGGTGACAGTTTTTCACTTATTTTACATAATGTAGGGGAGCAGCAGCAAAAATTTCTTAACTGGGGTTATTGTTAAAAGGGATTAAGCATAGCAATTTGTACTTGATATTTATGACAATTTAGCATGTACTTCTCTATTTAGACTTTAGAAGTTGAATTAACTGAAAAAAATTGTAAAATTGGTAACATGTTTACTGGATGTGATCATGCTTTTATTTTTCTTCTGGAAGCGTCAATTTGTCTCACGACTCTCAACTCTAATGTTTGTGCTATCAAATTACTAAAGCTTATAAGCAGATAATTAAGTAGTAGGGTTATAAAGGCTTTGTTGAAGTAAATAAACATCCTGCATTTTGAGTGTAGCCTGAATTTAATAACTAGCTAATTACCTTTTATGTATTGTGAAATGATGACCTTGTCATACCTTTCTGTGAGTGATGTTATGAAACTGTGAATATTACAGGACCAAACGACCAGAGTTCACTGCATGGTTGGCCGAAGTAAAGCAGGTGGTTATTGGTTTACTATCTGTATGGAATCTAAACATGTATGATGTTTGTTCTTCCATGGTGGCCCTCTGTCCTTTCTTGCAAAAAAATAATTTTTTATATATTCCTCACACAAATTAAGTTTGTGGTCGGCTATATTTCATTGAGAAACAAGATCTACATAATAACTAGATGATATTTGCTTCTTCCCTTAAAGCCTGTTGGACTTGATCAATTTCACTAAAGAACTTCTTCCTTTAAAAACAAATGTAGATTTTTTTTCCTTTCATGCCTAATTTATATCATGTCATGGTTATATATATATATATATTCCATATCGTAATTCTTGTGGTATTTTAACAGGTGAATCTGGAGAATATGTCCAATTGGGAAGAAAAACAGATGTTCAAAGAGTAAGCAAAGCACCTAAACTTCGGGGACAGTATATAAAGTTACTGAACTGTTAAGTTTACTATTAACATTGTACCGTAAGTCAAGGTTATTGAGTCAAGATTTAAATCATGAACTACCAAGCTATTTTTTAAATCGTGAATCACAGTTTTGTATCAAATCATAAGATTCAGGTACAATGAAAAATTATGTCAAATATATCATATAGATGATATATGGTGTTCGATGTAAAATATTCTATAAACAGATAAAACAACTTAAGAGAAGTCATACAAAATAAAAGCTATTAGTTATATATAAGTTTGTGACGTCTTTATTTTAGAAGAATGAAAACAAAACAATCAAATAACTAAATAGAGTACATGCATTGCATGAGTGAGTGACAAATATTTTTTGAATAATCATATACTTAAGTTCACAAGTGTTCTTTCAAATTCCTTTCCATTTAAAAATTTAAGCTCACATGGCTATTAATTCTTTTCACAAGAATTGATGAAAAAGTAAAATATTAATAGTTGAGTAAATTGTATTGGTGATATGAAGTTACATAGATTCATTCATGTATTGTAGATTCTTAGTCATTTAAGATTTATGTTGGAATATGAATGGGTAGATGACCAGAATGTATTGATTTGTAAGATTTGAATCTTAAGCTGATAACTATGCCATGAGTGCTAAAGAATCCTAATATGTTCTTAGTGATTCCTTTCTCTCCCCTTGATGGGACTTATTGACCAACCAATTATTCACATGTTAATTGTTACATTTAAATTATGTTGATTTTCTTTTCTTGGGTATATGGCAGATTCATGGAGGATCACAACACAGCTACTTTTCCTTCCAAGAAGTAAGACCTTGCAGAGTGTCAGTATAGCTTATTTAAGTCTCTGAATTCCTCTGTGCTGTCATTTTTGTAAATAAGAACTAATATATGCCCACATACCTGTTATTTGATATCGGGAAATATTTTTGTCTTCTGATTTATCTATGCTGTGGTCAGCAATGCAAACTCTTTATTTTTGCAGTGGTGACACGGATCTGATAATTTGAATGGATAAATTTTTTCTATCTATATGGTTTAACAGATGGTTTAATGTGGCAGGTACTATAGTCTTGATGCTTACCACAGGCGTCAAATAGAAAAGGAGATGAAAAAGGGTTTTAAGAAGGTCCATGCAACAGAGCGCACAGTTTTCAACGATGAAGAACAGCGCAGGTATACTTTTGTAAATGCTTCTGCTTTTACATATCTTATCTTAAATTTGTTTGGCAACCTTTATCTTTCAAATTACTACATCTGCTGTTATTTTATTTATTTTCTTAAAGCAGCAACATTGTTGACTATGTTCTAGTTTGTTCTTGATATTTATATTTTAAATAACTACTTTTCACTCTTAGCGGTTTTTCATTTTGCAAAATCGTACCATACTAGACTACTTGAAGCTTTCTTGATATTGTGTCAGGATATGATCTCCAAATTATTATCCTTGACAGTGTAACTCATACATTTGTACTTCAATTTGTTGTATCCTTTTGGGTGCTATTTATATAAAGTTATGACACACGTAGCAATCATTATCTATGTTGACCTGAATTGCTTCACCCTGCTAAAATAATTTTTTATTTCATTTTAGGCAAGAACTGTTGCAAGCCCGTGAAAAGCACAAAGAAGAGCAAGTGATGGCGTTGAAGCAGTCCATGCAAACTGGAATGGTTGGGTTTTTTACTGGATTGCTTTTATGGCAATTTGATATTTAATCATTTTGTTAGTGTCAAGATTCTTTTGTAACGTTGGCATGCAATAATTTACAGGCACAGGCAATGAAAGAGCAAGCTCAACTTAGGGAGGAGATGGCTTACCAGTACAAGCTTGGAAACTTTGAGGTCAGAATACATGATAAACTCCTATTTTGAGATCTGATTTTGGCTTTTAAGCCTCGGCTAAAACTAGCTGCTGTTTTATCACTGTAGGCTGCTGCTGCTATCCAGAGAAGGTTGGATCCTGATGCTGCCATATAGGTGGACATTACTTGCTGTAAACGAAGAATTAGGTTGATAGGGCAGAAATAATGCTGTTGCCATGACCGGGTACTGATGATCCTGTAGCCACAAGGATTGATTTTGTGCCAACTGTATGTGTCTTTTGACCTAGTGCTAGCATGCCGTGGATGGGTTATGTTCCGATGGATGAGTAAATTTTCACTGTTACTGGCTCTTCTATGCTACTTTTGCTAATTGAAGAGTAATGCTTTTTCACATGATGGAGATTTTGGCATGTAGTTAGACAAGTGACCATTTCAAACATGTGAGAGTTCGAGCTACATGCATGGCTTCAATTGTCCACCACTCATCATTCGGACATACAGAAATTGACTATCGCTATACATACAGTCTTGTCAGTGAAAAAATTATTTAAGAGTTCATCTTTTCAAATGATATTTTGTCTGGCATTATTTCTTACCACATGTTTGAGTGAAAATAGAGAGAAGGAAATCTTGGTAGGGAGAGATTAAGGACAAAAGATGCAACTTGAGACGTGCAGTTGTATTCTGTACCCAACTGATAGTTGTTATGTCTTACTACTTCCATGGAAGATAATTGTCATCATTCAGTTTGAAAATGAAGAAGCTAAGATGCCCTTTGGTTGAGAAAATATTATATATTTTTGTTTCATATCTTTTAAGTTTCTGAAAATATTTTATTTTTACTGTTTTTCACGATTTAAAAATGTGTTTACTTATATTCCTATTTACTTAAATAAAAATGGATTTCTAAGGTTCATTTGGAGCGGTTGAGAATTTTTTTCTTGTATTTCTAAAATAAAATTCATTTGGCTATAATGTAGTTGAAATGATTTTTAATTTAATTTCAAAATATTTTGTATTTATCAATAGTCAGCTTCATAAGTAGCATTGTCATCTTCAACTCATTTTACTTTTATTATCATTATAATTATTATTGTCAATATTGCCATCAATATGGTATTATCACCACTATTGATGATATTACTATTACTTTTCGTCAATAATACATAAGCACTTGCAGTCTCCTGTTTTGCTGTTACATCCCCTGTTTCTTGTTCAAAACTTGTTTTCTTCGCATCCCTATGAGATACCAGTTTTCAGGATATTTTAGGTACCGGTTTTCCATTGAGAAATTGGTCTGCAAATGCTGGTCATGACCATTGGAAAACAGTGACCAAGCTTCCAAATCTTCTCCAACAAGACAACCAATCTGAAGCAAAACCTCCCTTTGGATTGGCTAACTGTTTGCAAAGATTTTTATTCCTAGAATATTATGAATTTTGTTTCATTTCAAAACCAATGTACAATATATGTAACGGGAGGCGAAAGAAAAAATTTAGTATGATCCTTTACATCGCTTGGACGAAAATGGCTATTTTATTATTTTTATAATAATGTATTTTAAAATAGTTGACCCTTTTCCGGCAGTTTTTTATTAATAGAGAAAATACGTCAAAACATTTTTAAAAAGGAAACTATTTTCACCAAAAGAAAGGTCATAGTACTAAACGGGAAGAAAATGACTCCACAAAATTTCAGCATGCCGCTTCAAAGCTTAGCTTTTGCATTGCATTCGCATTCACTGGCAAGAAAAGTCAAAATTAAAATATGTACTTTACAACTTAATACTGAATCATTCAGAATGCAATCTCAAATACATTTAAAAACCATCAATGGGCAGAAATATCAAAGTTTTGATCATCTTTGGAATGCATTGCCACAAATTGCTACATATTGCTAATTTTTATTAAAATGTCAGAATCCCTATACGGAGGAATTGCATACATCAAATTAAACCTCAACGAATTTAATAATTGAAACGACGATCTGTGATAGTAATGGATATAATTTTGACAGAACTACTCTCCTTGCCTATGAATGAGGTAAGGAATGTTAATTTTCAGATCTTCAAAACCTGTTACAATAAAAAGGTGACATGTTTGATTATTTTAAAATTTACTGGATTATACAAGTATTATCATTCAATTAAAATTTAAGATGAAGTAGTAGTTGTTAAAAATGAATATTTGAGTGAGAAAGAAATTGAACCAATTTTCTTTTCTTTGAAGGTAATTATTCAAATGATAAGAGATTACTTAATCGAGTCAATTATTTCATCTTTAGAGGTGTTATTACTTAAGTAAAATCCATTTTTTTATTTGAGGAAGTAAGATTGCTCAAACGAATGTACTTGTAATAGTAAAATGTTGTTATATTGATTTATAAGTGTGTTTTTTGTATGTATATTTGTATTACAAACACATGTGTATTTAATGATGGTAATAAGATGAGTATATATATATATATATATATATATATATATATATATATATATATATATATATATATATAATCATACGATATATTGGTGTTATATATTTATGGTGTTCATATGATGACATTTGTATATATGTGACTTTTTAATGAATGTTGGTCCTTATATTGGTAAGTGACTAGGGATATTAGGAGGAGGGTACAATGACCTTCAAAAATTATAATATTAAATATGAAAAATTTGAATGTATCATAACACAGACAAAGTAATCAATGACTGACTTAGATTATATAAATTAAAACATTATATGGTAAAAAATGGAATGAGGTTTGTGTATCAAATTAATATAAAGTAAGTGTAACAAACCATCCTCACATAAAATAGATGATGAATTTTCAATATATTCTTTTAATGGGTTAAGTACGAGTGTTTGATTAAACATCGAGTGTGTGTATATGTATGCGTGTATGTGTGTGTATATGTATACCAGTGCGAGTGTGTGCACAGGTGTGGACGTCCGCATGTGCATGCATGTGTTTCTATTTATTTTAGTAAGATTATATTTATGATATCCATATGTTTATATCATTTTTTCATGATGTACTACTATTTCTTCACATCTCAAAGACAATATATGTAAAAAGGATTTGTGAGAGTTCCATGATGCATTTTAAGTATAAGTAAATGAATTGATATACAACAATTGGATAAGAAACTACATATCTTAGCTTAAGACTGACTTAAGATACAAAAAGTCAAAACAAAGGCTCTATGCTTAAAAAAAAGATAACATTAGTCTATTATTATAAAATTAAAATATTTATTTTTAAAATTACATTTAAAAATAATTTTAATTAAATTTAAAATATCTTAATTGACTGTTAACTTTATATTGGTATTATAGATAATATTTAATGAATAATAATTTTGAAACTTTCTCTTAATAAATAATAAATTAATAATTTTTAAAAAAGAAAATATATTGACTAGTAAAAGAATAATAATTTTGAAACTTTCTCTTAATAAATAATAAATTAATAATTTTTAAAAAAGAAAAGATATTGACTAGTAAAGGAATTCTAAAGGTTAAAACTTTTTAATTTTCTATCTCTTTCTGTTACTATCCCATTAGAGTCACATTTATCATTAGAGTCACATTTATCTTTCTTTTCATTGGTTCTTCTTTTATATTCTTACTTATGTATTTCAAAAAAAAAAAATATATATATATATATATATATATATATATATAACACATTTTTTTTATTAGCGAAGAAATAGAAAATAGATAAAAGAAAGTATTGGAGGAGTGTTTCAATAAAATAAAAAAAATAAGATATGTACACCTTAATTTGGTTTTATTTTAATTAGAATTAAAATTTATTTAATTCAATTAATATGGTGAATAGTGAAGTAGAAAAGACTCTTATTTTTTTAATTGAGATTAAGATTAAAATTTCTTTTAAATTTTAATTACATTAATTTTAACAAATTAACAAGTTTTTCATATAACAGTAAGTATATCTTATTAAACTCTACAATTCAAGTTTCTATTCTCATTCTAAATTGTAAGATTTATGAATTGATTCAAAATTATTTTATTTTTAATTATTGTTTAATTAATTTCAAAATAATTTTGAATCAGGCTATTAAACATAGGTATCAGTCTCCATAACCATAACAAAATCTTACTGCTTATACCTGCATCATTATTTTCTTTCAAATAAATTACCATTTGTTTTAAATTTAGCTATGCAAGATTTTGTTTTTTATAACTAAGGCTATTAGAGCGAGTGATTAACTTAATTTAACCAATCTTACCATTAACTAATACTTAAGATATTATCTCCGTCAATTTTATACTTATATATAAGCAATGCCATAAAGTTTGTTCTAATAATAAATTTTGTTAAACAAAACTTAACTATAAACAACATTTTGTATACAATTATATGATATTAGTATACATATCACATACGTTATTGCTACGTTTCATGCGCACGTTAGCATTCCTGGCAGAGATGTGAAACTTTCAATCCACTATTTATTTATTAAAGGTTAATTACATTGCTAAAATGCTGCATTTATTTCTCTTTATTTAATACAACCCAAAAAATAAATATAAAGTTATTAACACACATTAAATATAAACTACTACTGACTATGGGTGAGTTAAATACTTCAAATTGTCACCAAACTGCTTCACTACAACATCAAAAGGAATATTTATGTTTAAAGTGAAACTTAAATGCTTGAAGAAATTGAATACATGAGAGTCAATGGTGACAAAGAATTTGATAATTTATTGAATTTTGAGGCTGAAAGTAAGGCATGCAATTTTGACATTGCTTGACTTGCTTGCTTTGGCTCTAACCATTTCTCCATCTCAATTGTCACTGTCTTCAAGACCTTTGAATTCTTTAGAATATATTTTGTAAGTTCCAATTCATCTTTGGAGCCACAAAATTCTCTAAATTTAAACACACTGAGATGTGAGCTAAGACAATTAGGAACTGGTGTTGTTGTTGTTGGCTGTGTCCTCTTTCTTTCACTTTCTTCAAAAACCTGTTCAAGGAACACAACTGTTATTAATTTTTCAAAAAAGAAAACTAGAGAGAAAAAAAATCTAAGGGCATGTTTGATTCTCTTCTCACTTTTTTTCTAATAAAACTTCTTTTATGAAAGACTTTACTAGACAATAAATTTCATAGAAAATGTATAAAATTATGAAAATTATTTTGGTCACATTTTTTAAAGGACAGGGTGTCTTTTATAATTTTTCTTAAGGTAGTAGAAATATCACATTAATTAAGCATATAAATAAATTATAGTATATAAATTATTCCAAACCTTATTTTATAAGTTTTTTTTATTACATTAAAAATTCACAACATTGAAGTCTATCTCAGCATGAGAAAAAACAACAAACACTTTCAAAAATGTTCAAGAAAAAACCAAATTTTGTAAAATAGAAAACTGATTTAAAGTAAACAAACATCATTAATAAATATCAACAAAACAACAAAATTGAACCTAAAAAGTCAACAAACCTTATCAATGTCAAGAATTTCAAGCTTGGGACATTTTGTAAGCATCAACTGTATTAGAAAACAATAGTCAATGGTACTCAGACAAAGCTTTAGATGAACCAAATTGTGAAATTCTGGAAAACCAAAGCTAGAATCAGCAAGAACCTGCATGTGGGTGAGAATAACAAAGACTCATGAATAACACCAACACATTACTCCATGTCAAAAGAATAACATGAATAAAAATGAAAATAACTAAGTGATGGCAAAAAGGGATTTGCAAGATGAACCTTACCTGTGTTGTATGAGTAGACAACTCCAAAAATTTAGTTTGATAAATTCCATTGAAAAGCTTAGACACATATTCTTTTTCACAATGGTCAAAGTAGATATCAACATTTGCTTTTATCAAGTTAGGCAAGTCACACACCAAAGAGTCACACACTTTGGTTTCTTGCACTTGAAGGTACTCAAGAGAAGGGGTGACTATCTGCACTCTTTTATCATGACACTTCAAATGCAACTTTTTCAATGAAGACAAGAAAATTTTAAAAGGGGTTGAGTTAAAAGACTTCACTTCCTCATAGCAAAGTTCTTCAAGGCTTGGACACCCAGAGAAAAACCTCATTAAAGATTCATCATTTGCAAGGTAAAGCATGTAAAGATGCAAAATTTTGAGGGAAGGAAGATGAAAGGATGAAATGCCATTCAGGTTGATTGTTGAGCCAAATGACAGCTTCAAAACTGAGATGGTTTTGCATGTGAAAAGGGTGTTAGGCAAAGTGAGCTCTAAATAACAATAGGAAAAGAGGTTCAACTCATGAAGGTTTTGACTCACAGCTGTGGAAACCAATGTGGCAATCAAGTCTAAACTGAAGGATTTGTTATGGTTAAGGAGACAAAGTCTTTTGATGCTTTTTGCTTTACGTTGATCTAAGATGCTTCCAACAATTGAAGCAAAGGTTGTGTTGAAGAAACATGAACAATTGTCCTCAAAATCAAGAGTAAGGACTGAAGTCCAAAGTGTTTTCCACCTTGTGGACAACACACTGGTGGTAACAACCTCCTTGGTTGGGAGGAATGAAAGGATATGGCAGATAATTTCATCTGGCAAAGAACTGATCCTATCAACTTGTTCTTGATTTGATACTGTAAAAGCATGATTTTTTTTGCCACTGCTTCTGCTTTTGTTCTTTGGGGAGAAAGGGAATAAGCAAAAACAACTTAAAATTGAATCTTTGAGAGGCATTGCTAATTGTTAGAAACTGAGAATATGAATATGAAGGAACAAAAAGATTATGTCTTTTGAATGCAAAAGGAACTGGGGATATATATAGAAAAGATAACTTAGAAAGAGATTAAGTCAAAGCAAGTCACATACTGCACCATTGAACTTTCCTACAATATGTTCTTATATCATATTAAAAGGTAAATTTTTATATTATGTATGGATGAAATTTAAATTTAACTTATTTTAAAAAAATCGAGTTTGCAACATTTATTTATGATAATTTGACTATATTGATTTGAATTTCCAACAATTAAAATTAAAGTTTACTATCTAAAATTATTTCTTTATATCAATTCAATTTTCTTGAAAATAAGTCGAGCACTAGAATATAGACAATTAAAAAAATTTACCTATAAATATTTTTCAAACATTTTTGTATATTTTAATAATTTCAAATGACAAATACTAATTATCATCATTAATATCACATGAAAGATAATGGTATTTTACTTTTTTTATCATTAAACTATTTTGAAGTATTAAATAGCTATCAGTTTCTTTTGACTGATTGTGCAAGTCAACAACGACATAAAACGTGCATAACTTATATATTTTCTTTACATTAATAATATAAAAACATAACGTACATGATGAATTCTCAGGTTACTCTGGTTAATATAAATGGTAAGCGTTTTGATATTATTTTGGATATAAAATAAAGACTCACGGTCTGCAATGGTCAATAATTCATATAAATAATATAATTAAAAAAATGAGATATTAATGGTTTTGGTTTAGTTGTCTGAGTGGAATGAAGTTCCATCTTGAGAATTGATGAAGTATAGCTGAAAATCCAATTTTAATTTAATAAGTATACCACAAGCTCTTCAAAAACTGCATCTGAGATGTTCTCTTTTCAAAATTCATTTAATTTACATAAATAAAGCAATAAAGAAAGCTACTCAAGCCAAATTCATTAAATATTACCTTAAAAAATCATTAAATACCATTAATATTCCAGTAAAAAAAATTAATGATGAGACTATTTTTATTCCAAAGATTTATTGTTTGCGTGTCATGTTGGGAGTTACGGTCAACAATATTAACAAGACTGGTCCTTGTGATTTTAAATAGAAAATAGGAGAATATAGCACAAAGAAAATACAAAAGTTAATAGTGTGTTTAAATAGAGAAATTTTCGAGAGTAATTTATTTCTATTGAGGGTTTGAAATGTTTTATGATAAAAAAAAATTATTGAATAAAAAATAAAAATAAAATATGAAATTAATTTTATTATACGACATTATAGAATTTGAAGTTTTACATAAAAAATAATAAATTAAAAAATTTTATTCTATCTTCTATTATATAACTTTTATACATTTTTAAATGTTCAATTTGATTAGAACATCTGGTACAACAAGGATTCGTTAGCTCAATTTAAATTCAAATGTCATGGTTTCATTCGAATTTAATGATGTTAATGTTAACGGGTATTTCTTTTTCGTTATGTATTTGAATAGAGAAATTTTAGAGAGTAATTTATTTCTATAGAAAATTTCAATGTTTTATCACAAAAGTTTGTTATTGAATGAAAAATTAAAAAAATAAATTAATTAATGATAGTGCTCTAGCTATCGAGGCCTTTTTATTACTCTTGGCTAACTTAAATAGAAGTTATTCTATCTAATGGAAATCATCTTGTTTTATAAAATTATTATTTTTTAAAAAATACATTCAAGTACTAAATATTAATTAATGGATGAGTAACTCAACTAAATATTTCAACGTTAATAATTTAACTTGACTTCCAAGTTGTTGTACATGATACTTGATAAATATGAAGTTGGCTTTAATAATCTTATCAAATTAATCTTAACAAACTATCATTATTATTGTTTCAGCAACAAAGTTATTGGGTCCATATTTATTGTGATACGGCTTCTTCCTGCACCTCCATAATCTTAGCTCCATAATTTTTTAAATGACGCAAAGGTCCTTGTTCAAATTACAAATATGGGTACACAGGAATTCGAAAGAAAAGATTGAGAAGTATTTGGTGTAGTTTTGAGTTGTTGAACGTTTAGTGGTGATTGTCGGTCGTCGGTGGTGGTTCGTGTGGTGGTTAATTGTTTGGCGTCAATGGGTAAAAGGGTGTTGTTGGTGGTTGTCGTAAGTCATAGAGGGTCCATCTTTAGATAAAATAATTATACTTCACACGTCTCTTTTTACTAAGCATATCCCTAGGGCTAGGAGAAGACACAAGTCACATGCTTTAGGTGAAAAGGTTTTATTAGGTCCATAATGTTTCTGATGACCCATTTACGAACTCGTCACAGCTCATTTAGGTACGCGCCATTATGTGGCATGTATTATTATGTGGTCACTCTAGAGACGCATCAACGTTGCTCAACAATATTCATTCAAATATAATAAAAAAATTTCATTTTTTATTTATCTTTATAATATATCTGTATGACCATTTATATTACTATTTTTTTTTATCTTTTTCTTGTTAATACATGTCAATACCCGATTTTGTCCGGGTAAAAATATACCGTTTTGTTTTCAATTTTGTAGATGCTTTAATCACAAAAATAAATAAATTTGTTTTTAAATTAAATTGATTGAATTTTCTTATTAAAAGAGAGAAAGAGAATATGAAATGAGTGGATATTTAAAATTAATTAAAGAATTAAAAAAAATAATAATAAAATCAGATTTTGCTCGCCACGTGGCAAGCTAGGAGTGGAGAGTTTTGCTCGCTATGTGGCAAGCTAGGAATGGAGAGGATTTTGTGAGTGGAATGGGTTGGCACATGGGAAAGAGAAAAGAAAAAACGGAAATCTGTTGGCCCATGAAAGAGAAAAAGGTTGATAAAAGAGAAGGAGGGGGAGCGAAAACAAAAGGAGAGGAAGTGGGGAATTGAATTGAGAGTTTTTCGGATGGGAGAGGGAATGAAAAATTGAAAGTGGAGAGAATCTGTGAGTGAGAGACTAAGAGGAGATTGGAATATTCATCACAAAGCTTAACAGTGGAAGAAAAGCAAGCTTCAAGCTTCGAAGCTCGCCGGAAAATTTGAGTGCCTCGTCGGAGTTGCCTCGGACCACCCTCATTCGACCTCCTCTAGGCGTCAAGAGGTAGATCTCTTCTTCCTCATCTCATTGCCGCATAATTTACAAGTTTCTCTACCCGTGCACACTGCAAATCATATTCACCATTCTCGTCGGTCATCTTCTTCCATGAAGTTTGACCGGTGAGACTTTATTTTCCTGTTTGACATCGTTTCACTACATATCTTTGCTTGTATTAACTTGCATGATGATGAGAACAACCTAAGGAACCTTTTTCGACCTATGGACCGGCCGTTCAAGGTCGCCGGAATCTCGCCGGAAAATGTACTCCGGAGAGATCGTGTTTGCTGTTTTAATGTGTTTTGCTGTGTAATATTGTGTAATTTCGTTTTCTGCACCTATTAGGAACATGTATGAGCAAAAATAACGAGTTTATAAATATGAAAATTGAAAAAACAGTGAGATTATGATTGGTGTTTGATATATGAGAGGAAGATGTTGGTGCATGTGATTGTTTCTGTGTACATGTGGTTCAATGTTGTAGGTTAGGTTATGTTGAGTTGAATTGTATCATAATTGAGTTATTACAGTCACTGAATATGCATGAAATTGGATTCGAAAAACTGTATTTCATTTAGACATTTTGTCGAGCACCTGGTCTGCTCATTTTGGTCCAGTAGACTAACTTCGGAGTAAATTAGAGAGCAATCGGTGAATATGTGAGATTGGTGGAGGAGTGCATTGGAAAGAGCTTCTGGAGGTCTTTTCAATTATATATTACATAACCATTTATGATAACCATAGGTGCTCTAAATCTAACCCCGAAATTCGGGTTTCACCATTAATCCTATTTCCTGGCACATAAAATAACATAAGTGGAGCATGGGCGCTAGTTTGAGGTTTTCGTTCTCAAAATCCTTGAATCGTTAGAGGCCTTGTGAGGGTGCGTTGGAAAGATATCTTGAAGCTCTTTACAATTATATATGGAAAGTACATTTATGAATCCATTTGCATCTTCAAAATCGACCCCGAAAATCGGGTCTCAAAACTGGTTTCTGGAAATTCCAGAAACTAAGTGTTGGCTGGATTCAAAGTTGGTCACAGGACCAACTTTCGAGGGTTTTTCCTCTCAATCCTTGA
>Ga0209700_104411_pt1 | contig 25386 bp, 13 predicted proteins | sample SiratroredBW_FD_187528 | JGI IMG/M metagenome (GOLD analysis project Ga0209700, IMG submission 187528) | Root nodule microbial communities of legume samples collected from California, USA - Siratro red BW (SPAdes) (version 2) | ecosystem: Host-associated > Plants > Roots > Nodule | place: USA...
GTATCCTGAGTTTGGAAGTGATCCAAGAAATCTCAGACTTGGTCTTGCAACTGATGGAATGAATCCGTACGGTAATTTAAGTAGCAAACATAGTTCGTGGCCTGTTTTGGTAATTATTTATAATTTGTCGTATTGGTTGTGCATGAAGAGAAAATATATGATGTTGTCTATGATGATATCAGGACCAAGGCAACCGGGAAATAACATAGATGTTTATTTACGTCCTTTGATAGAGGACTTGAGATTGTTATGGAATGATGGCATTGAGGTTTTTGATGAATATGAAAAGGTCAATTTCAATTTAAGAGCATTGTTATTTTGCACAATTAATGATTTTCCAGCATATGGAAATCTGAGTGGTTATAGTGTCAAAGGACATCGTGCTTGCCCAATATGTGAAAAGAACACAAGTTACCATCAGCTAAAATATGGGAGGAAGATATGTTACATTGGTCATCGTAAATTCTTGAAACGTAATCACCCTTATCGAAGGTTGAAAAAAGGTTTTAATGGTTGTCAGGAAGATGAAACTGCACCTCCACCCTTAACTGGTGACGAAGTGTATAACCGAGTGAACAAGGCCGAAGTCACTTATGGAAAAACTGTCAAGCATAATGGTGTGAAAAACATATGGAAGAAGAAATCCATATTCTTTGAACTTTAATATTGGTTGAAGTTAGATGTTAGAAATTGTATAGATGTCATGCATATGAAAAAGAATGTTTGTGATAGTATAATTGGGACATTGCTAAATATTAAAGGGAAGACAAAGAATGGAATTAATGCTCGTAAGGACCTAGTCGAGATGGGTGTTTGGTTTGAGTTACATCCCCAACCTCATGGTAAACGAACATACTTACTACCAGCATGTCATACTTTGTCAAAATCTGAAAAGATCAATTTTTGTGGGTGTTTGCGAGGAGTTAAAGTACCACAAGGATGCTCTTCAAATTTCAAAAGTCTCGTCTCAATGGAAGACTTGAAACTTCTTGGCTTAAAATCTCATGATTGTCATGTTCTGATGCAAGACCTTCTCTAGTGGCTATTCGTGGAATTCTACCAAAAAGTGTTAGACAAGTCATCACCCGTGTTTGCCTATTCTTCAATGCTATTGTAAGAAAGTAATTGGTCCTACTAGGTTGGATGAGTTAGAAAATGAAGCTATCATTATCTTGTGTCAACTAGAGATGTATTTTTCTCCTTCATTTTTTGATATCATGGTTCATTTAATTGTTCATCTGGTGAGAGAAATTAGAATATGTGGTCCTGTGTTTTTACGATGGATGTACCCAATTGAGAGATGCATGAAAATATTCAAAGGGTATGTGAAGAATCCATATCGACCAGAAGCATCTATTGTTGAGAGATATATTGCAGAGGAAGCAATTGAGTTTTGTATCACGTATATGTCAGAAGTATATGCTATAGGCGTACCGAGATCGAGGTATGAAGGAAGGCAAGAAGGCAAAAACACACGAGGTGTGAGGATAGTTCGAAAAGATCAACAACAAGTACTCCAAGCACACTTGTATATTTTGAACAATACTGATGATGTTCTTCCTTACATAGATGAACACAAATTGTTGTTGAAGACAATGAACCCACGTGTAAATGAGAAGTGGTTATTGAATGAACATAACAAGACGTTTTTTAAAAGGTTTAAACAAAAAATTCTTCAAAATGATTGTGATGTTGATGATTTGAAATGGTTAGCACGAGGACCTAACTTTGATGTCATAACATGGTCTGGGTATGATATCAACAAGTTTTCTTTTTACACAATTACTGAGGATCAGAAAAGTACCATGCAGAATAGTGGTGTCACCCTTGAGGCAGAGTCGATGCACTTTGCTAATTCAAAAGACAACAATTTTGTGATGGCTACAATAAGTTACTACGGAGTAATTGAAGAAATCTGGGAAGTTGACTATGTCAAATTTAGAGTTCCAGTATTTAAGTGTAAATGGGTTGATAGTAACACAGGAGTGCTTGTTGATGATTTGGGTTTTACCATGATTGATCTTGCAAAGATAGGTTCTAAGGAAGATCCTTTCATCATGGCTTATCAAGCAAAACAAGTTTTTTATGTCAAAGATCCTTCTAATGAAAGGTGGTCGATTGTTATACAAGGAAGAACTGAATATGATGTTGACAACCATGAAGACTCAATAGTCCAACATGCTGACAACTCTATTTCAAGACACTTACCTCCCCTTAATGAGGAAAATAATATTGATGAAGTACATGCTACAAGGAATGATCACAATGAAAGAATATGGAAAAACATTGTAACACTGCTAGAGTAATATCAAGTAATGTTTAATTATTAGTTGTTTTTATTTTGAAATTTGATTTTACTCAAATTTAATTATTTATGGTTTATTTATTTGTTGTTTTTATTTTGTAAGTTTTAATTTTATGTTTCTTTTTCTTTGTAGGTCATGTTTAATTCACAGAAGAAGAGTAGAGAGCCTACACGGTTGAGAGATGTTACTACTAGTCGACTTGGTGGTTTGAAGGGTCATAGTAGACCTAGACCCTCAGACCGGTAGGGCTTCAAGCCCTAATCGTGTTGTGTTTGTCAGCTATTTTGGTGTTTTGGCATGTACAAAGATGTCTATTTTGGTTCCGACTTGGAATCATGTTACTGAAGTTGAGAAAAACATGATATGGCAGGATCTTATTGTAAGTCATTCAGTTAAAGTTTATTATAAGTCATTAATAATGATAATTATGTATTATATGTTTGATGACTTATTTATTTTATATTGTAGACAAACTTTGACTTTGAAACATCTCCATTTATAAGAAAGAAAATTATGTCATCTATTGCTATCAAATGGAGAAATTTCAAGACAAACTTGACCAATTGGTATGTCTATGGTCGCCTCAAGGAAAAGTCTTCCTGTGAGAAGTATAATATTTATGAAGAGACTTGGACACAATTTGCCCAATCTAGAGAGGATCCCTCTTGGCAGGTTTGTTTTATCAATCATAATTTCATTTAATAATATAACTTGGCAACACAAATTTTGATTTATTTTATAGGAAAAGAGGAAGAAAGCACAACAGATTCAGCAAAGGAATTCACCCCCCACCGGTTGTCTCGAGGGGGAGTGGGGGGGTATGATTTATTAGAAAAAAAGATTATAGAAGAAAAATTGCTAAGATTAAGGGAAGCATCAGGTTCATATGAAGTCATTTCTCCTCCATCCCCTCCTAGTCGACATGAGAAATAGAAGTTGACTAGGACTAAACCTGGAGGGCATATGACTTCACCAGAGGCTTATGAGATTGCCCAGCGCATTGTAAGTTAATAAGAATTTACTCATAATTTCTAATGTCTTACTATTATACAATGTTGACATTGCATTCTTTCTTTTTGGATTCTCTGGTGGAGCAGAGCTCCCAGGGCAATTCTGTCATTCAAGGACGACAAGATATATTGACTACTGCTCTGGGAACTGAGGAACACCCCGGTCGTGTACGGACTGCTAGATACGGCGTGGGTGTTAGACAATATTTTTGTTCTGCTCCACGGTCTAGCTAATCTCACAGTGTAAATATAGTGATGGAGATATCTCGACTTAAAAATGAATTGACGTCTCAGCTTAAAGATGAATTGACGTCTCAAATAGAACAAACAGTACGAGATAAATTAAAAGATGAGTTAAGACATGAGATTAAAAGAGAATTGGAGGAGTTATCACAGCAGCACACTCCTTTGCAAGAAGGTGTAGTACTACCTACACAGGGCAAAGCTAGCACAAAAGGGAGTTGTGTTACTGAGGACGAGGAGGAGGAGGAAGACATACTTGTTGTTGATACATCATATCAGTGTAAATTATTTGCTGGCGATCCTCCTCGATTGGTGGCCATTGGGAGAGTATTTGCCACATCTTCGACGCTCCATATTGTGTCACTTGGAGATGATTTTTCTAGAGTTGTCGTCAAAGAGGTTAGAAAGGCAAATGTCGAGGTGCTAGTGCCCACATCAGAGGTTCGATTAGTGGGAGAGGCACTTGGTACGTTTATTGCGTGGCCTTCACGTCTGTTACAGCCTATTTCTAGAAGGACTCAGGTATTGTGATTTGCCTTAATTTTATATATAAATTCTCAGTTTATGGTAATTAACTCGTTTTGTTTGTGTTACAAGACCAAGGGAGTAAAGGGAAATCACCAGCTCATGATCTAAGCCCTAGGTCTACACCAACTGAGTCAGAAGTGAATCCACTTGAAGAGTTGACTCGTGTATTGCACGAGTTATTTAATAGTCCTGCTCAAATTCCTTGGCAACCATCTATCTTTGGGATAGATGGTATCCCGTTGTACATATCTATGCAGGACATCTTGGAAATAGTTGGTGGTTCCCAGATGTTAAACATTAATATTATTCAGCTCTGGATGATGTAAGTATACCTTCGCACTATATTTCTCAATTCCATATTTCATCAACTTATGATATTAACATTGATTTTCATAATGCAGGTACATAAATGATTTAGTTTATAGCACAAGAAATCCGGACATTTATGGATTCCTTGAGCCTCAAAGTTTATAGAGGTCTGGTAATAAAAAGATTGATAATCAGACCTATATACAAAACAGGATATCAGAATCGAGGAAAAGGATTTACTTTGCCCCCATTATCCATCAGTAAGATTCAAATCTTTATATTTTGATCTTAAGTAATTTGAGAATATTAAATTAATAATATATTTTAGGTCCCATTGGCAGCTTATGCTTGTGTGTCCTGCGGACAACGCAATTATTTGGTTTTTTTATTGCATAGGAAGGCATCGAACGATATGAAACAAATTTTACAAAGGTATAATTTAATTAACTTTAAGTAATATATATCATTCTTTTATGTACAAATAAGCAATTTACTAAATAATTGTGATTTTAGTGCTATGAATGTATGTAATGTTCTTTGGGGAAGATCCACGTCCACAACCCAAAACCTCCAATGGATATATCCTAAGGTATTGAATTCTAAATTTATTTAACTTTATTAAAATTAGCATTATTCAAGTTTTTGATGATTCAAGTTTAATGAAAGTGCAATAAGCAACAAGGAGGCTGGGAATGTGGATACTACGTTATGCAGTGGATGAGAGTCATTGCAAGGGCTGGGATCATAGATTCTTGGGAGCATGTAAGAATTTGTCTTATAAGTTTTTAAATTTGTCAAGTTTAAAGTTCTAACATTAAAGCTTATCATTCAATTCAGGTTTTTCAAGATACACAGTCATTGGACAAGCAAGATATAGAAGAGCTTCAAAAAGAATGGGCCAAGTATTTTCTCAAAGTTAGAAGTAGATAGTTTATATTAGAAATAGTTTCATTGTAAATTATAAGTACTTTATTGTAAATTAGAAGTAGCTTTATTGTACATTAGTGTATATAAAATATGAATTGTATTTCTATATAATTAGAAGTAGTTTTGTAAATGAATTCTGACTGGATTGTGTACTGATGCAGGGAAGTAATAGCTAATCCAAACTGAATTTAAAAAAAAAAAAAACCCTAACACAACGTCGGTTATGGTCAAATCCGACGTGGTGATGCATATGAAATTTGAAAACAGATGGATGCATCACAACGTTGATTAAGAGGCTCCAATCGACGTTGTGATTCTTACACAACGTCATTTTGTGCCTTAACCGACGTGGCTTGATACCCAGTTATGGAAGCAATTCAGCAAATCACAACGTCGGTTTCTTTATTTTAATCAACATTGTGGTGTTTAGCACCACGTCAGTTTGTTAACCGACGTCATGATTAACGTCTCCTGGGTCAATGTCGGTTCAGTACCCGACGAGAAATGTCTCTCAGAACCGACGACGAAGACCCTTTTTTTACTAGTGTTTTGAAATATGTAGATAATTAGAAAAAATATAGATGGTATGTCAATAGATATATTACATTTATTATGTTAGTATTTTTGTAAACCAAATGTAATAAATGTTAAGAAGAATTGTTCCTTTTTAAATTTGTAGATAGTATGAAGAAATATATATTAGTGTCTCAATAAATATTTACATTTATTACACTATACTTTTGTACAACAAACTCAATAAATGTGGAAAAAAAAATTATTCTTTTTGAAATATGTAGAGAGTTAGAAGAAATATAGATTGATGCCTCAATAAATATTTATTAGGTTGTACACCAACACCAATCTAAATGCATCAAATCGGATTAAAGATAAGAGGATGAGGAGGCGACACTAAAATTGGTTTTATTGAAGACGATTCCAACAACACTGGACTCATAAATAAGTGAAATCGTGATAAAGAAATCATGTCTGTGTTCCATGATTTCTTTCTTACGTAAGTAAAATGGTGCTCGACTAATATAATTTTTTCATGTAAAAATCCTGCCCGATTGACACGATTTTCCATTTTGGTAATTATTTTTTTTTATCCATTATGGACACTAATGAAAGAAATTACTCCATTTTGGAAAAAAAAAAGTAAGAGCGAAGCAAATAGAGGTTTTTGCACCAAAATAATATAATTTTTTTCATAAATTACTAGAATAGGTAATTTTTTTTTATGTTTCTAGGTAAATTTTTTTTTTTTATGTTGTTGGATAAGTATAAGGGGTGACGACTTTAAATAAGGAAAGTTATACTCTTGATATATAATTATAGTGAAACTTTAATTAGGGAAATCGTCATCAACATTGACCACTTATGTTCTAATTATTTAAATTGAAATCATCATTGACCACTTGTGTTTTAATTATTTAAATTGAAATCATCTTCAGGGTTGACCATTTTTGTTATAAATTTTTCAATTAAAGAGTCATCGTTAAAGACTTTTATAACGGTGCAGAAGTTGTCATTAGATTAATATGAACTTCAGTTCAAGAACATTTTAACCAAATTTCTAATGTTCACTATGACTTGAATACAAATAATTAAAACAAAAGTAGTCAATGATGATAACAACTTTGGTTACTTTTTTTTACTAATATTATTCTCAAGATATGATTTTGATGTTAAATTTTTACTTCCACTAAAGTGGTATATCATTAATATGACATCTCTTATTTCAACTTACTCAAAAATATAATATAAAATTTTTTTACTGAAAAAAAAATACACTATTAGAAGGCATAAGAGGTCATAAGATATAATGAATATTTTCTTGTGCCTACTAGTATATATTTTCAGAGCTTCAAGGTACAATATAGAAAATTTGTTTTCATAAACTATTATTTGTGAAATTTATATGCTCTCATACAATTCTTTTGATCAATGAAATCATGAACTTCATTTGCATATTTATTTGTTAACATGACAAGATGGTAAGGTTTATCCTTACCAATTTATTAGTGATTTTGGGGGAAATGGAGACATTTTGATTCAAAGAATATTTAAAGTGATTGAAGAGACAAACATAAAAATTATTTGAGACTTTTCGGTAGTTTCTTACAGGAAGTGGTTTTAGAAAAAAAAAAAAAAAACTTTTTATCTGGTTGAGATATAATGAAGCTCCGCACAATGATAAAGGACGTGCAATTCAAATACTCTCATTACGAGATTTTTTTTTTATATATGAACATCACAAATAAAATAGTGCCAAGTTCATCAAAATATCTTTCTATAAACAACACAAATAAAAAAACATCAAATACCCTTTTCAAGTTCTATCAATGCTCTATATCATTTGTTCTTCCTAAACTAGAGTACATCGTATTAATATTCACCCATATTTTAAATTTTAGGAACAGAAGTTTTATTCATGAATAAATCCTTCTCCTTTAGATTTAACTTAGAAACACCATAATGAACACAAATAAATATCAACAAGATTGTTCGACAAATTTATATAAAGAAACTAGAATACTATCTCCTACTCAAAATAAAAATAAATTAACTTGCGAGTGTATTTTCTCTATATATTATAGCAGTCACTGCATTCTACATCAGATTAATTATCCCTTTTGTGTGATGTAGGGTAACAAAATATCCACAGTAGATTCGATTAGAGTGATTTACTTTAAATTCTTAATTGCTCTTCGTCCAAATACACTTAAATGTAGTGTAAGGTCATAGACGTATTAAGATTTGCCGTTCTTGTAAGGTGGCCGATTGTGTGTGTATCTCCTTTTTTTAATAACCTTGTTGGTTTACCTTCAACTAATCATTCCAATATTCCAGTATGTTCACTTCACCTAAACTACTGTTCCAAGTTTCTGATTTCTTTTATTCAATTAATTTGATATCCGCTTTACCAAATCTGCCACAAAATATTCTTTTAATTCATTATAATTCCAAAATGAGTTATGCATTCTTAAGCAGGGATATAAGCAAAATTTCACACATCATATCTAATAGTGAACCCTCTTTAAAAGACGATGTCGTTTAATCCACGCAAATATCAACTCACATATGCAATTGCTTCCTGCACCTTCACATTTGTTACCTGCACCCCATCATTTTTTCAAAATAACAGTATTACCCTTGGCAGTTTATTGAAAGGAGGAGATGGGTCATTGGTGTAAACTGTTCCGACTTTAGGTGGTGGCGTGTTCTGTGCTGATGCAGTGCACAGTTCTCCAACGAAGACTCGGGTGGTAATTTGAGGTAAGGGATGGTGAATAGGTGAAGTACGAGTGTTTTATTTAGTAAAGTTACGTGTAAAGGTGAGAGAATCGTTATCAGGTTTCAAAAAAAGCTTTCGAAAAATGAATTCCGTAAGGTGTTTTGGGGGCGGGAGAATTGACTTCTGAAATCCAAAATGGGTTCTTTATTACAAAAAAAGTCTTTCGAAGTGGGGTGCTGGGTTTAAGCTTAAAATTTTGGAACTTATGCTTTCGAAAAACAAGATCGTTTTCCGAAATACAATTTTATTGTTCCGGAAAATTGAAATCCAAAAGTCAATAATGAGTTCAAGAATTCTTTTTTCGAAAACATAAAATTGCATTCCAAATTTCATTTTCCAGAAACATAAGTTTTATTCCGAAAATCCATTTTCGTAAGTCTAAACCCCAACACCCCCTCTTCCGGAAGATTTTTTCTTAAATACAAAACCATATTCTGGATTTTGGATTCAGAAAATCACTTCTCCCACTCGCCGAACACGTTTAAGGATTTCATTTTCTGAAAGCTTTTTCCAAAACCAGATTTCTGGAAAACAATTATCCCACACCTCTGCACCCTACTTTATCAAATAAAAACGCACTGCCATCTGAAGTCGGAACAGTTCACTCCAATGACCCACCTCCTTTTTTAAATAAACTCTCTAGAGTAACACTGCCATTTTGAAAAATATATGGGGTGCAGGAAGCAATTGCCACTCACCTATCATGCCAAAAATGATCCTCTAAGTTTGTCCACCTAGCCTGCCAACTAATTTTTCTTTTTCACACTTTACTATTTTTTTCAAAACTATAAAATAAACGAGTGTCGCATACTATGATACAATTAATCAAATTTAAAACCATTTTTCGGAGAAGATTATAGCTGGGTAACACCGATTTATTCCATTCAGTAAATTTAAAGACAAAAAATCTTATTATTTTGTCAGAGATGGCAAAAATCACTAGACACGCAAATTAGCAAATTAGGCTAATAGACTGGATAGAAACCTCATCCCTCAGGATTTGTTATTCAACGTTGATGTTTGAAGAAAAATACAAAAAACCATGCGTGCTTGAAATAATGACATGAATTTGAAACTTTTTGAACGAACATTGATGGGTCTCCAGGCAGTTTAGACCATAGGTTCCCTAACTCACTTCCATTTACGGATCAACCCGTCGCACTCAAAGGCAAGTTAAACCCCGGTTTACTAACTCTAAAAGCAAGCTGGAATAACACTACCACGCCTTATTAGATCTGTCACAATAACCTTGACCAGATGAACCAGTCCCATAAATTCGTAAAATAGTCCAAAACAAACCAAAAAATTTGTAGCTTAAATTGAACCACGTCATCTTTTACCAGACTTGATAGGTCTGCAACCTAAAACTAAATAGACTCAAGTCAAACCAACTCGTAGATTTATGCCCCCGCCGGCTTTAAAAAATAACAAGTATATTTAAATAAATAAAAGATTAAAAAATATACATGTATTAAAATTTACATATCAAATCATTATATCTAAAATTAAAATTTATTTCATTAATATAATTTAAAGTCATAGGAACTGACCACACCAAAAAAATAAGTTTACTTGTTATCATCTGGTTCGTCCAACCGAGTCGGGGTGACCCATTCGACAACTCTACTCCCAAATAGTTGCGAAACTTAAATCTTGTCAAAATCATGAGGTTCAAAGAAAAACTCCACAAATATGAATTCCCCTCAAACCAAAATTTGTAGTTTTAAGTTAATACAGCATAAAACAAAAAGGCATAATTTAATTCATAAATTCCTCCATATTACCAACATAAAATCATATCGGCATTTCAAAACTACAAGTTGAAAGAAATTAAAAGCTAACTTCTAGGAACCAGACCTAATATTAACCACGGATCATCCAGCACTATATTTTGATGTTGAAATAATCTGGGTCGAAGTGATGTAACCGTACATAACCATCTTCACCTCCACTTGAAAAGCTACAAAGGAAAAAGTTTGTATTTACTAAGACCAGTAAACGAAAAAGCCAAACAGTTATTCAGAAACATGTAACACTCAAGTGCAGTGTCGAGTCATAACTACTAGATATTCTGAGACATAATGATAAGTGAAGAAAAACGTCAACCATGGTCATGCAAAATACGCGGAGAGCTGCATTTGCATATGATTTGAAATTACAATACAATCACAATAAATGTGCCAACTTACAACATTGTTCAACCTCTACAAAGCTAATTAAGGAATGTAAGAAGTTGTATCTTCAAACTCATTTTATGACAACTACAGTTGTATAATACAGAAAACAAATACATAGTGTAGCATAAATTTAAAAGTTCCTTCTAATTTTAAGGGCAAATGATGATATTATTAGACAAGAGACAACTAAATATAAATATTTCATCAGTTTTATGATCAATCACAAAATCAGAACCTCTTCGTGTTATCACCATATTATTCATTCTTCCTACATATAATGATATCATATTAACTTATACATACTTCCAACAACCAATGATACCATATGTAATCTTCCTACATCTAATGATGCAGGACTATGCATTCTTCCAACAGATCAGATTATGCACTCTCCCTACATCTAACGATATCACCATAACTACTATAGTAAGTTTAGGGATCTTCATTCAAGGATAAATTTCGTAAATATTGATCTGCATAACCAAGTGTTGAAATTTAGACTTTATGGGATATGATCATATGAACAATTACACAAAATCTGGGGCTTCGATTGCTCAATGCTATGGACAGAGGAACAGAGAAGTGCGTATTTTATACCACACATTCGACAATTGCGCACATAGTAACACCAGATACAGAGATTTTAAACAGTAATTTGATAAAGAGAGTGCATATCCAATTCACAAAGTAGTTTAACATAATTTCTCTAACAAAACAATGAATGGTAGGTTAAAGAATAAAAGTAAGACATGAGTAATACAATAGGGAGTTGAAAAACAGTGGATATACCTTTTTCCATCAGGGTTAAAGGCCAATGCATTAATTGGTCCAAAATGCCCTTTCACACCCCCGATTTCTTCTTGAAGAATCTAATCAAATGGAAATACAAAATATTAAATAAAAAAGAAGAATGAGTGCCCATTCAACATCGTTAGAGAACTAAACATAGTATAGGAAGAAAAAGAACTTACCTTGTCATAGAATTTGGCTTCAAATTTACCAGCACGATGATCAGTGGTTGTAACAGCTGAAGCATCCTGACCACCTCCAAGTACCACCTACAAACAGCATGAAATTCAGAAAATCATACAAGAACCAAAGGACCAAATAAAAAATAGCACGAAGCTAAAGCAAATGGAAGATGTAGATAGGGTGATAGCAATAATGAAATATATTGGAATTACATTTAGTTCATAAATAAGAGAGCAATGGTAACATGCAAAAATCGGCCTTATGTGGATTGAGGAATAAATCTCTACCAAGAAAGCAAGTTATTGAAAATAAATTCAACCAGGTTGCAAAACTTATAGGACATGATTTCACGGATAAAGACCTCAATCTAATAAAGCAGATTAAAAATTACTCGCATTGGTAAATGATAAGAATATCACAACACAAGATTAACTTATTTACAATGCACAGATACATACATGATCAAGAAGTGGTGACATTGCAACTGCATTGACTGGTCGTTCTGTGACATATGTCTTGATAAGAGTCAATGTTCTAATATCCCAAAGCTAGTTAACAATTTCAACAATCAAAAAATGGTTAGGTTAAAATAAAATCAAGTCTCAAAAGAAAACAAAAACACAAGAATTAACAGGAAAAGGAAATCACGAAAACAAAGTGATACCTTAGCAGACTTGTCCAGAGAGCCTGTAAGGAAGTGCGAACCATCAGCAGACTTGGCAAGAGATGTCACAGTCTTTTTATGGCCAGATTCCTTGTCTGACTCCTTAAGCAATTTTCCCGTCTGCAAACAAATGAGAAATGGTGTAACAATGCTAGCAAATTGTAGAGGAAAGAAAAGGGTCCGGTAAAATGGAAGTGAAGTCACCTCAGAATCCCAAATACGAACAATAGCATCTTCACCAGCACTAATGATGGTTCTGTTGAGTGGTCCCCAAACAGCTCTATTTATTCGTCCCTGAGGACCCTTAATAATAAGCACAGAGTCCCCAGTCTCTGAGAAACCAAGGCATTAGAATTAACAGAGGAAATAGCTGTGACCAAAAAAGTCTCGATTGGTTAAACTTCTAATCATACACTTACAGGTGAACTTCTCTATAAACCCTAATTCATGCATAAACTAATTTATAACAGTTTCCGAATAACTTCTCTAAAATCTAAACAGTAAGGTATGTATTAGCTGAAGAAGAAACTTATTTCATTTTTCTTCTTATTCTGTTTTTCCTAAGAAGTTCTTATGAAAAATTTGTTTAAATATGCTCATGTTGTCTTTATCTTCTTTTACACGAGTTTATCAATAAATCTATCCAAACAGACGGTAGATCAGCAGGGGAAAAGCATGTTACGGTCGGTGGGATCATTTGCAATGCGCTTGACATGGATTGCAGAGGGCAATCCCATAAAAGGATCAGTGGTGATGACGGCGAGCTTATCCCCGACGGAAAAATCGACAGACCGCGCCGGAGAATCAAAATTGAAAGTGAACAACTGCTGACCGGTTTGCACGTTCCATAGCTTCGCGCTCTGATCCGCACTCCCCGTTATGAGTCGACCAGAATCTCCTGCACCAATAACAATCAGTGTGAGAATCAATTTTGAAAAACTGAATTGAAAGTGAAATTAATAAGGAACTTGCTTGAGACGTCGCAGCACCAAACGGCGCCGTTGTGGCCGCGATAAGTGCCGAGGCGTTCGCCGTTGTCGGCAAACCAGACAGTAGGGTTGTGGTCCTTGGCGCAGGAGAAGAGGAGATCGCCGTCCCTGTTGTACTTGAGGAACGTGAGTGGCCTCTCGTGGCCCTTCATCAAAATTGGCCTCATCTTCGGTTAGGGTTCCTTCGGGCGAATTTGGGAATGGTGGTGAATGGTAAAGCCTCTGGAACGCAAAACCTAGAAGAGGTGTGTTTGGGTAAGAGTTTTGGGATTTTAGAAGCCAATAAGCAAAATAAAGAGAAGCGCGGCAGAGAAAGCCCTACTTGCTCACAGAACGCAAGTAAAATAATGAAAAACTATGTGCAAATGGAATACATGCTTAATAATGTATGTTTTCCTTTATTTTTAATCATTAATTAGTTACTTTTATTCTTATAATTATACAAAAACTATATATAAAAACAAAAAATCATATATTTTAACTTTTATAAATTTATAGAATAGAAATTAAAAAGGTAAAAATGATATATATGAAAACAAAAGAAGGATTAAAGTGATATTGTATATAATTAAAATAAAATATATTTTAGTATATGAAATAAGACATTAAATTTGGAAAACTATAGGGATTAGATGCATGATAAACCTAATTTTGAAATATTAAAGAAATTAACATACTAGAAACCTAATTTTATATTTTTTCTTAGATAATATATTATTTTAAAAAGTTATCTATGAAAACTAATAAGTGAGATTGGATTCTTGCAACGGTTCTTTTATTTTATTTTTTTGGCTTAATTTTTTTTTACCTTTTTTTTCTTATATTCTTAAGCCAAATTTTAGTTTTTATGGTCTAAAGAAATTATTCATGAAGATTAAAAATATCTTATTGTACAATTATAATAATTACTAAAAATGAAAATATTTAATAATTCTTTTTCTAAAGTTTTATTTTTTATTTTGATGGAAAATTACATATTTATTAACAATAAAACTTTTGTCATCGAAGATTGGTATATTATAAAATGGATAAAGATATGTTTTTATGTGATTTTCATATTGAATCTTTGAATTTGACATCTATAACGTGAATATCCAATTTTGTTCGGATAAAAAAATAATAAATAAAAATTATAATAATAAAAAATAGTAAAAAATATATTTTTTATCAATGTTCAGAATTTATATTTGAATTTTATAATTTTTTATTTTTTTTTCATTTTAGGAAAAATATATAATTTAGATTTTTTATCCCTTCTATCATTCTAATAAAAATATTTTATTTGCTCCTTAAAAAAATATGATACGAAAAAAATATTATTTAAGTCTAAATCTTATTGTTTTTCTTCTATTGTTTTTTTAAAAAAATAAATAAAACTGATTTTTTAGTATAATAATAATAAAATAATAATTCAAAAATAGTAACAAAATATATTTGCATATTTGAAAGAGAATAAGAAGATCTTAGTTTTATTCACCACTTATTTTCATTACTTGTTTCTTACCAGAGGTTTGGGCTTGAGTCTCATATTGTCTGTTCTGTTTTTAGAAATCATGTGCAAATTATTTGATTCAATGATCTTGGTATATAAATTAATTAAAATTGATGGAAATTCCTTTGATTAAAATTTGAATTAAATTCTGATTATGGGATTAATTTGAAATTTGAGTAAAATTATGATTATGGAATCAGTTAGGGTGTTCAAAAATTGTGTCCAATTAACCACTTATAAACACTTTGAACTGGATTGAATCACAAATACAGTACACTTGAAGATCTGAATTTTCAATTTTACTTAGGGTGTTCAAAAATTGTGTCCAACTAACCACTAAGAAACACTCAGTAAACCTTTGCAACGAGGCTCTAATGCATTTACTACAATAACTTTTATACTGACCTAATTGCACGACGAAAGGAAAGAAAATATTGAAAAAAAAACACTTTGAATTAGACTGAATCACAAACACAATACACCTGAATATCTAAAATTCCAGTTCTAGTTAGGGTATTTAAAAATTGGTCTAATTAACCATTGAGAAACACTCAGTAAACCATCACAATGCGGCTCTGATGCATTTATTGTAATGACTTCCATACTGACCTAATTGAACGACGAAAGGAATGAAAATATTAAAGAAAAAAACACTTTGAACTAAACTGAATAACAAACACATTACACCTGAAGATCTGAATTTTCGGTTTTAGTTAGGGGTGTTCAAAAATTGTGTCCAATTAACCACTCGAAAACACTCAGTAAATCTTTGCAATCTGGCTCTGATGCATTTATCGGAATGACTTCCATATTGACCTAATTGCACGATGAAGGGAAGGAAAATATTGAAAAAAAAAAAACACTTTGAACTAGACTGAATAGCAAACACATAATAAGTCATCATAACGTGGGTGTAATACATTTACTGGAAGAACTTTCCGTATTGAGCTCATTGGATGACAGAAGGAAGCAAAATGTAAAACAAACACTTTCAACTGTAGTCATTGACAAACACTCTCATGTTAAGATTTCAATTTAACATTTTTAAAAGGTTAGTCAAAATTCCTCCTCCGTGAACCCCTTTCAAGGATTTTTCATACTAACCTCATTCAACAACAGAAGCACTGAACTTGGATGTGTCAGTTTTCCAAATTAAATAGGTTTCTTCAAAAGTCTTGCGCAACTAACCTCAAAAGTACATTTTAACACAATTTTAAAAAAGATTAATATAATAATACTCTAAAAACTCCTAAATTTACTGTATAGATAACAAACATATCTTATATATTAGTGTTGAATAGGTCAGCTCATTTTTCATTACTTAATTGACCATCTGAGAGACCATTTAATGTTATTGATAGTGGCGAGATGAAATAAAAACAAATAAGAAATTTATAAAGTGTTGGTAAAAAACATAAGAGTAACGATTATACACTAAACACACCACATTTGTCTGTAGATGTGTAAGGCTTCTCAATAGAGTATATCTTATCGACAAGTATGATAATATCTTATCGTTCTGTTGAGTGTTTTTCCTGCAACAAAGCAAGCAATTAAGTGAAATCTATATACACAATGTGAGTAAATGATCCTCATTGCTGTAAAAAGCACTTCAAAATAAACTTTAAGTTTATGAGAATCAAAAGCTCTCTTGAAATTACTTGACTGGCTTCATTGGGTACACCAAATCCTGTCATTAGACTTGGGGGATGTGTCATTCCCTTATGTTGTCTTCCCTTTAGCCAGTTGATACTATCTTTCTATTTATTATCCTCGAGTTTTACCTTCTTACTCCTATGAAGATTTGATTTATCACTTGACTGGATAAAAGAGCAGAAGATATAACATACTCGATAAAGCTACTTGCTTTACTAATATTTTAATTATAAACGAAAATATTTGATAGGATTGTATACCTCACCTCTATTTCTAACTAAGATATATAATTCTTTTCTAGTTAGTTCTTAAAGCGATTCAATTTTCATTTCTAACCGAGAAGCTCTAATGAAATATACCAGTTCATTGATCTCAGCATTAGGACCTGCCAAATGTTAATGAGAAATAAAAAATTTATGAACCACCACCGGAAAAAATTCTACATGCTAGATGGAAAATTGATGCATCAATCACCTCTATTCGTATGTCTAATTCAACAGACTTTTTTTTTTTTAAGTTTTTAACAATTCTAACACAATTCCACCATGTCAGAAACTTAAAAAAAAAAATCTTTTGATTTAGATACCCAAATAGAGGTGATTGATTCATATATTTTTCATCTAGCACGTAGAAATTTGTTCGATAGTGGTTCTTAAATTTTTTATTTCTTACTAACATTACGTAGGTCCTAATGCTGAGATCATTGAACTGGTAGATTTCATTAGTGCTTCTCAGTCAAAAAAGGAAATCGAATTGCTTCAAGATCTAACTAAAAGAAAGGTTATATATGTTGGTTTAGAAACAGAGGCCAGGCTTACAACCCCTATCAAATATTTATGCTTGTAACTAAAATATTAGTAAAAGCAAGTAGCTTTATATTAAGTATGTTATATCTTTTGCTATTCTATCCAATCAAGTGATAAATTGAATCTTCATAGCAGTAAAAAGGTAAAACTCAAGGACAGTTAATCGAAAGATAATATCAACTGGTCAAAGGGAAGACAACATCAATAGTTGATACGGGGATGACACATCTCCCAAATCTAATGACAAGATTTGGTGTACCCAAGCCAGTCAAGTAATTTCAATAGAGTTTTTTATTCTCATAAACTTAAAGTTTATTTTGAAGTACTTTTTTTACAACAAAGGAATTATTTACTCACACTGTATATATAGATTTTATTTAAGTGTTTCCTTTGTGTCGGAAAAACACTATAACGATGAGATATTATCATACTTGTCGATATTGTATACTCTATTGGGAAGGCTTCCACATTTCCAGACAAATGTGGTGTATTTAGTGTATAATCGTTACTCTTATGTTTTTTATCAACGCTTTATAAGTTTCTTATTTGTTTTTCTTTAGTCTCGTCACTATCAGCAACATTAAATGGTCTCATATGGTCAATTAAGTAATGAAAAAAGCACTTGTATATGAGATATGGTTGTTATCTCTACTTTAAATTTAGGCGTTTTTAGAATATTATTGTATTAGTTCATTTTAAAATTGTGTTGAAATAATATTAGAATTGTCAGAAACTTTAAAAAAATATCTTTTGAGTTAGACAACCGGATAGAGGTGATTGATGCATTTATTTTCCATCTAGCATATAAAAATTTATCTGGTGGTGGTTTTTAAATTTTTGTTTCTCACTAACATTTAACAGGTCCTAATGTTGAGATCAATAAGCTAGTAGATTTCATTAGTACTTCTTGATTAGAAATTGACGCTTTAAGATCTAACTTAAAAAAAAAAACAAGTTATATATGTTAATTCGAAAACAAAGTTGAGGTTTACCATCCTATCAAATATTTCTACTTGTAATTAAGATATCAATAAAATAAATAACTTTATCAAATATGTTATATTTTATGCTCCGGAAAAACCCTCAATATAACATAAGGATGAGATATTGTCCATACTTGTCAATATAAGATACTCTTTTGAGGAGGCTTCCACAACTATAGACAAATATAGTGAGTTTAGTGTATAATCACTACTCTTATATTTGTTATCAACACTTTACATGTTTCTTATTTGTTTTTATTTCGTCTTGCCACTGACGGAAACATTAAATCACTAACGGCAACATTAAATGATCTCAGATTATCAATTAAATAATGAAAAATGAGTTGACATATGCAACAGATTTGTTTTTTATCTCTATAGTAAATTTAAGAGTTTTTTAAACATTATTGAATTAATCCATTTTAAAATTGTATTAGAATCATTTTAAAATTATCAAAAATTAAAAAAAAATGTCTTTTAAATTAAACACACAAATAGAAGTGATTTATGCATCTATTTTCCATATAGCATGTAAAAATTTCTCCGGAGGTGGTTCTTAAATTTTTATTTATCACAAATTTAACGACTCCAGAAGCTGAGATCATTGAACTGGTAGATTTTAATAGTGCTTCTTAGAAAAGAACATTGAATCGCTGATCTAACTAAAAAAACAGGTTATCTACATTAGTTCAGAAACAAATGTGAGGTTTACAATTCTATCATATATATTTCTGCTTCTATTACAATATCAATAAAGCAAGTAGTTTTATTATGTTATATCTTCTGCTCTTCCATTCAGTCAGATGATGAATCGAATCTTCACAGGAGTAAGAAAGTAAAACTCAAAGACAATAAACAGAAAGACAGTATCAGCAAGCCAAAAGAGAAGACAACATCAATAGTTGACAGGGAGATGACACATTCCGAGGTCCAATGACACAATTTGGTGTTGGTGTAACCTATGAAACCAGTCAACTAATTTCAAGAGAGCTCCCAAGTGGGGTAAGAGCTAAACCATACTTCTATTTTGAAAACATGGCTATTGCACCTACAGGGGTTTGGCAGAAATTTGAGCCAGAATTTGTTGATTCCAAATGCTTTTGTGCTGCAATGAGCAAAAGAGGATATATCCATAATCTTCCCATTGACAACCGCTCCCCCTGCTTCCTATCCCACCACTAGCTATACGAGAGGCTTTTCCTTCGACTCAAAAGTGGGTGCCTTCCCAGGACAAAAGAACAAAGCTCAATTGTCTTATAACTAGCACAGTTACAGATAAACTTAAGGAAAATTCTCGAAAAATTTGATGTCCAACAAAATGTACTTCAAGATATTAGAAATGGAACTTGGTGTGGGTTGGGAAAAACAAATCGGCACCTCTTGAATCTGATGAATATGAAATGTTGCTGGGGTTCCCAAAGGATCACGCCAGAGGAGTCGTCAACCGGACAGACAGATACAAGGCTCCTGGCAATGCATTTCAGATGTACTTTAAGTGTTTCTTGTATCATTAGAAGAGTTTACAGCGATGATATTATAGCTAAATGAAATAAGTTAAAAGAACTTACAAGAATAATAGGTTACAAATAAGCTAAAACAAGCTTTCGATGAACTCTTTAAAGACCCTCTAGTTTCTTTGAAAAGGCTCTGCAGGTTAATGGAATTGATTTTAGGTTGGTGCAGTTGCCTACCATCTTTCAATGAATGATAGTTTTTCAAATGGCATGAATGTAATGTCTACCTTTCCTGGCATCGGAGGTTGCCCTGCATCGACTTGGAATAATGCTTAAAAATGTGGGATCTGTGGAAATAGCTGAAGTGAACTGAAACATCATTCATTATTAGTGGGAGCAGACCAATCAAAGGGGAAGCCTAATTGAGCTCAAAGATGTACAGAAAGTCTCTTCAGATCAGCTGAGTCAAGTTTGGTGGATTTGACCTCATCATTGGTGGGAGCCCCTGCAACAACTTTTCTGGCAGTAACAGAGTTACTAGACATGGGCTAGAGGGAAAGCAGTCCTCACTCTTTTACGAATACTATAGGTTCTTGAGGCAGTAATGGAAATGCAGAGAAATAACCCTCTGAAACCACATCTTTAAGCATTATTCCAAGTTGATGCAGAATGCCAGAGAAAAGACAGAGCATATTCATGTCATTTGGAAAACAATCCTTCAACAGTGAAAGATGTTAGGCAACTGTATCAACCTGAAATCAATTCCATTAACTTGAAGTTAGAGACTTTTCAAAGAAACTAAGAGGGTATTTGAATAGCTTATGGAAAGCTTGTTTTAGCTTATTTATAAGCTATTAGTCTTGTAAGTTCTTTTAACTTATTTCAATTAGTCCCTTGGCATAATTTGTCAAAATATTAGCATCTATATAAGAGGCATCATCATCAACTTACTATCTCCAAACCCTTCCTTCCCTTGTTCAGCACCTTGTGAAATTGCCTGCTGTAGGTTGTTTCTTAATGCATTCACAACTGATTGCTGCTGTAGGTTGTTTCTTAATGCATTCACAACTGACTCGTTATACTTGCTCTGTAATGCCAGCTTTGTGCTTCAATAGCCACCTGCTTTATTCTTTCTGCCACCTCCCTGTTTATTCGTCCCTGAGGACCCTTAATAAGAAGCACAGAGTCGCCAGTCTCTGAGAAACCAAAGCATTAGAATTAACAGAGGAAATAGATGTGACCAAAGATACTAAAGTCTCGATTGCACAGGTTAAAACTAACGTGATGCTCACACAACTTCTCTTAACAGCTGATAAATAATGCATAAACTGTTTAGAGTATGTTTGGACAAACTTCTTCATAAAGACTTGTAGAAAACAACAAGCAGTTTATACGTAAGCTAATTCATAAAATTCTTTAATTTTTGTTGTTTTTGTTTAGTTTGCGCACAAGCTGATAAGCTCATTTTATTTTTTTCTTCTTCACTTCTATAAATCTTATTGGAGAAGTTTGTCCAAACAAACCCTAAAGATCTCTAAAGGCACATTTTTCTATAACCGTTCCTATGGAAAAAAAAATCTAAGGAAAAATGAAATGAACTTCTCCATAAACCCTAATCCATGCACAAACTAATTTATAACAGTTTCCGGATAACTTCTCTAAAATCTAAACAATAAGGTATACATTGGCTGAAGAAGAAACTCATTTCATTTTTCTTCTTATTCTGTTTTTCCTAAAAGTTCATCTGAAAAAATTGTTTAAAGATGCTCATATTTTCTTTATCTTCTTCTACATGAGTTTATCAATAAATCTATACAAACAGACACTAGATCAGCAAGGGAAAAACATGTTACGTTCGGGTGGAACCTTTTGCAATGAGCTTGACATGGATTGCAGAGGGCAATCCCATAAAAGGATCAGTGGTGATGACGGTGAGATTATCCCCGACCCCGACGGAAAAATCGACAGACAGACCGTTCCTCTCGTAGTCCTTCATCAAAATCTGCCTCATCTTCGGTTAGGGTTCCTTTGGTGTGCCTCGAATTTGGAAACGGTGGTGAATGGTAAAGCCTCTGGAATCCAAAACCTAGAAGAGGTGTATTTGGGTAAGAGTTTTGGGATTTTAGAAGCCAATAAGCAAAGTAAAGAGAAGCGCGGCGGGAGAAAGCCCTAATGAAAAACTTAGGGTGCGGCGGCAAAGAAAGCCCTAATAAAAAACTTAGAGTGCCTTTGGGCGGGGATTTGGTGCAATTAAAATGAGAGGAAGGATAGAAAACCGAGATAAAAAGCATCGACAGAAAACGAAAAACGAGAACAAAATTTATCTAAAACTTTCTTCTTTTTCAAGAGAAGATTTGCAAAAATGGAATGGAAAATAATTTTTTCAAACTTTTTTATATAATTCTTATTAATATATTAATATTTATATTTATAAAATAAATATGATTAATTATATGATATAATGTAAAATAATAATATTTATTAATAATAATAATCAAAATAAATTAAAAAATAATAATTTAATTATATAATACACCGTAATAATAGTAATTATTACTAAAATAATAATAATTTTAATGAAATTATAAAATAATAATAATAAATATCAATAAAAAAATATTAATAATAAATTTATAAAACAATAATAATATTATTAATAAAAAATAATAATTTTTATTTCAAACTAATTAATAATTTTATAACTTTATCAATTAAAATAATAATTTATTAATCACAAACAAAAAATTAAATATATTTAATTTTAAATTAATTTAAATTACAGTTTTATATAATAAAAATTATTTTATCAATTACACACATCACATCATTCACAAATTTTTATAAACTTTTCACTTAAATATTATTATCTTTCCTTTAACCAAACATCCTAACTTTTCACACATTTTTATCTTAAATCCATTTTCTAAAATCCACCATTTAATCCAAACATACCTTTAATGAAAAACTTAGCCTATACATACTTAATAATATATGTTTTCCTTTATTTTTAATCATTAATCACTTACCTTTATTCTTATAATCATACAAAAACTATACATAAAGTTTAAAAAAAAAACATATATTTTAGTTTTTCATATATTTTAACTTTTATAGATTTATAGAATAGAAATTAAAAAGGTAAAAATGATATATATGAAAACAAAAAAGGATTAAAATTATATTGTATATAATTGAAATAAATTATATTTTAGTATATGAAACAAGACATGAAATTTGGAGAACTATAGGGATTAGATGCATGATTAAACCTAATTTTGAAATATTAAAGAAATTAGCATACTAGAAACCTAATTTTATATTTTTTTATATTTTTTCGTGGATAATATATTATTTTAAAAAGTTATCTGCAAAAACTAATAATGGAGACTGGATTCTCATAACTGTTCTTTTATTTTATTTTTTTCATAAATATTTTTCTTGCCTTTCTTTTCTTATACTCTTAACCACATTTCTAGTTTTTATTGTCTAAAGAAACTACTCATGGAGATTAAAAATATCTTATTGTATAATTATAATAATTAATACAAATTAAAATATTTAATAATTATTTCTTATATGTGTTTTAGTATAATTTTGTTATTTATTTTGATGAAAAAATTACAAGAAATTTTATAATATAATTATAGCATTATAGGTTTCAATATAAATTTTAATAATATTTTAATTAATTTTATTATTTATATTTTTTATTTTTATTATTATAGAAAATAGACAGAGTGGCTGACAAACATGTTATCCCACTAGTTGTAGATAAAAAAAATATGATAAATAATATGATAAATATAACAATCTATTAATTTCAGTCACAACTAAATCTAAAATGTAAAAAAATAATATATTTGTAAATAAAAATAACTTTTACAAAATTAGGTTAAAAAATAATTTGTGATATCTAAAAAATATGATTAAGCCTTATTTTATTTGGAAAAATTTAACAAAATCTTGTGAATTGAGTAGAACAAAAACTATTTTTCTGAAAGAATAATTGCTGATTTAATCTAAGTTCTTTTACATTTTTTTCAGTATTAATGAGAATTAACCAATCTTAATTTGATAAAGATCCAATTAAATTAAGTATTATATATTATCTCACGATAAATATGAAAATGAGAATAATATAACAAAAAATAAGAAAAGAAAAAACAAGTGAATAAAATTTACAAAACAAGGTAAAAATAATAACAAGAAAAAATATAAGAAAAATGTATATAATATATACACACATACATCTTACATATTTTTATATTATTTCTAATTTTATCTAACAGATCTATTTATCTATTTATTCAAAAGTGTTATTTATCTACCATTATTATTTTTTAGCCCTATTATAAAAAAAACATATCAATAATCTGAAGGAGGTTAATGTGAAAGATATATGACATATAAAAAGTGAACATGTATCATTTGATATTAATTGTTAATAAACAGATTTGAGATATAAGGAGGGGGTAATGAATGAGATTGTAATATGAACACATCTGTATATTTTTGTGATAATTTTAAATAAATATTTTGTTCGGATATAAAGAGTATAGCAGGAAAGTAAGACATATATTGTGACTTTTTTTACTTATACATTTATATTTATATTTATATTTATGCTTATATCTAAATCATAAATATATATAACTATATTTATTTAAATTTAAACTTTATACGCTAATTATGGTAAGATTTGAACACTTTCATCCAGAATAACAAATATACGTTACAAAAAAAGATGTTTATATTTTAAAAAATATACTTTCATATAATCAACATAAAATAATTTTTAAAAGATATTTATATATATTATTAAAATTTTATGAATAAATAAATATATTAAATTAAAATATATGTTTACGAAAATAATATAAAATAATTATATTGTTAGAAATGAAATACAGTGTAACCATAAATCAAATACCTAATATTAGAATCTAGTACACTTTTGTCTAATAAATTCATGATTTTTATTATAGATCATATTGATACTTTTATATGAAGCTTCTTAAAGTATTTTTTATTATAGTCTTTTTTATAATAAATCTATACATATTTGGAAAATAAATGAGAAATAATATATACGTACATTAAAATGATATAGCACTAAAATAAAAAGATAAAATATATCACCAGAAAGTATTTACCACTCAATTTAAGTAATAAACAAAATATGACTTCTCTAGTTTTTTTAAAGAATTACTAAATAAATAATAAATAGAATTCCTAAATAAATATACTACGTCTAATCAATAATTGAATATTAAAAAATAACATTAGAAATAACTTTGGTTATGAATAGTCTGAATAAACAAATAATATAAAATTCATCTCCAATCAATAATTCAATATCTTCTACCTATCTATAAAGAGGATCAAAACACGTAAATACATTATAATTATAAATTTAATTCAAAACTAGTTTATATAAAATTCAGTAGTATTTTAAGAGGTAAACCTTAAGGGTATCTCACCAAAATAAAAAAAAAACAAAAAATAATATATATACTTATAAGTTTGGATTATATTTTTTTTAAGTTTTTCTTTTTTTTTTTTTTTTTTTTTTTTT